>Ga0302174_10000301_pt1 | contig 17639 bp, 17 predicted proteins | sample I_Fen_N3_2_FD_198789 | JGI IMG/M metagenome (GOLD analysis project Ga0302174, IMG submission 198789) | Peat permafrost microbial communities from Stordalen Mire near Abisko, Sweden - I_Fen_N3_2 | ecosystem: Environmental > Terrestrial > Soil > Wetlands > Permafrost | place: Sweden: Abisko... | reverse complement strand
ATCAGCGTTGACCGCAAGAGCCGCGTAATCCAGCTCTCCATCAAGTCGAAAGACGATGCTGAAGAGAAAGAAGCAATCCAAAGCCTGCGCGACAAGCCAGCGACTTCGGAACCTGCTGCTGGTCCTACCACTCTGGGCGACCTGTTGCGTGCACAAATGGAAAAACAGAACTAAGTTCTGTCAGACCATAGAAAAAGGGCGACTTCGGTCGCCCTTTTTTGTGCCTGGAATTTGGTAAGCGATGGGTTGTTACATGAGAGAGATCCTGCAGGAGGCGCTCGAATGCGGCGCTGTCTGTGACCGGGCATCACTTCAGTGCCATGTCATGAAACCAATCCCCTTAGCGCGCTGTCTGTTTCTTTAGCCGGATCAATCGCTTATTTGCAGCTAGGCTTAGGCCTGAAGCAAACAAGAGTCGGGCGCTGTGCCTGGCATAAGGATGTGAATGAACAAGCTCATTGTCGCAATAGCTGTGCTGACATTGGCCGGTTGTACTACTAACGCCAAGACCCATGTCGTACGCGGGGTTAGTGGTATTGAAATCGATTGTTCTGGATTAGGGTCGGGCTGGGAGAAATGTCGCAAGCGCGCTGACAGGGAGTGCAAGGCGGCGGGTTACAAGGTTGTTGTCAGGTCCGATGACGTCAAGGAGGAGGATGTGTTTCCTTTTGGTTTCAATCCTGCGGGTTACCTCACGCGGACGATGTTGGTGATCTGTAGGTGACAGTGGTTATCGTGATTGTGTTGCGGTACGTTGAAAATGGGTCTGTCGGTACTGGTAACGATATGTCAAACCCTGGGCTGTTCAAATTCCTCCGGGCATGCTAAAACCTTTGAAGCGCTGATCTAGCTGCTTGAAAAAGAAGGGAAAAATATGACGAAGTCGGAGTTGATCGAACGAATTGTCACCCATCAAGGGCTGCTCTCATCCAAGGATGTTGAGCTGGCCATCAAGACCATGCTTGAGCAAATGTCCCAATGCCTGGCCACTGGGGATCGTATTGAGATCCGTGGTTTTGGCAGCTTCTCTTTGCATTACCGTGCACCACGAGTAGGCCGTAATCCAAAGACCGGTCAGTCCGTCAGCCTCGACGGCAAGTTCGTCCCGCATTTCAAGCCGGGCAAAGAGCTACGTGATCGGGTGAATGAGGATGAGGAGGAAGGGTTTTGACAGTCGTAGTCATCAAAGGAGCCGCTTGTGAGTAACCTTAAACGTCTACTTCTCGTAGCGTTAGCCTTGCTGCTTGTCCTAGCCATTCTGGCGTTCGTACTAGAAAATCGGCAATCAGTGTCTCTTCTGTTCCTTGGATGGACGGGGCCTGAGTTGCCGGTTTCGATCTGTATTGTCTTGGCATTTCTGGTCGGTATGGTCATCGGGCCGCTTCTTGGGATGGCCATTGGCAGGCGAAAAATGTTGCGAAAACGAGTTGTTTGATGAGGCGGCAACCAAAAAAGTTGTCGAATAATATTGCAACCGTTCTTTATGCGTTAATAAAACCGGCTTCAGGCTGTAAAATGGCTCTCCTTCTTCGTGATGGCAGTGCCCTTACGCGTTCCATTCGGCAGCCAAGTTGAGAAACCTGAGAAGTAGCAATGGAAGACACTATCAGCGTCGGGTACAGGTAGCGTCAAAATGTTTTTTATCTAAAGGTGTTTAGGATATGCAGGTCGATTCGAAAGAATCTGTATTTGATGAAGGGCTTGATGTAAATGCACTCATCCTCACGCTCTGGCGCCAAAAAATAGTAATTTTGTGTGTGAGCCTTTTGGTGGCCATCTTGGCTGCAGCCTACGCTTTTCTCGCTGTGCCTGTGTATGAGGCCAAAGCGTTTATTATTCCACCGACTCGCAACGATATAGAAATTCTTAACTACGGACGTACGGCTGCCAATGATTTGGCTCCGTTGACCGTGAAGGACGTTTATACAGTTTTTATCAGAAATTTACAGGCTGAGTCACTTCGCCGCGATTTCTTTAATGACACCTATCTTCCTGCCACTGGTAAGCACGAAGACCCGAAGGGGGTGTTGTACGAGAAACTGTCAAAAGACTTATCGATCTCTATCGTCGGCAAGGACGCAGGTGATCGTTATTCACTGGCTATCCAGAATACTAAACCCGAGTTGGCTGTGAAATGGGTACAACTTTATGTAGATCGTGCCGGAGAATTAGCAGCAAAAGAAATAAATCAGAATATTTCTGGCGAGGCCGGAATTCATGCCCGAAATCTCTTTCAGAAAGTTTTATCGTTGCGGGAGGTAGCTGAGAAGGCCCGTAACGATGCCATCGTAAGACTTCGCGAAGCATTGGTGGTTGCCAAAGCTATTGGGTTGGAAAAACCAGCCGTTATCAATAGTAATTCGTCGAACTCTTTGGGGCTCAGCGGTAATATGAGCGGTGAACTCAGTTACATGCGAGGTACGAAAGCGCTGGAAGCAGAATTAGCAAATCTGGAAGCGCGAAAATCCGATGACCCTTTCATCTTTAAGTTGCGTGATGTAGAGACTAAATACAATTTTTATAAACAATTGGAAGCGAATTTTCAGGAGGCAAAAGTTTTCAGGCTGGATGGCGTGATAGAAGTTCCAGATGCCCCAGTTAAACCAAAAAAGGCGCTCATTATTATCGGCGGCTTAATTCTTGGATTCATGCTAGGCGTTGTCATTGCGCTTTTTCGGAGCTCATTAACTATAAACTCTGATCGCGTTAAAGAGAGAGTTTGAGGTTCTGTGGAGGGCTCGGTAAAAGTAGTCTTCCATACCGAGTTCTGAGCTCACTTGGATATCCTGGCCCCTGACCCAGAACGATCAACGAGTTTATAACTTTCGGCGATTATCTTTTATTTTTATATGCTTTAGATTATTTTTGTGATGGCTAATTGATGTTGGTTTCCTGATGTTTATCCGCATTCCTAATGCTGGTTGGATTTGATAATCATTATCATGGGCGTTTTTTAAGGGTTTCCCTGGTTCAAGACGATTAGCCTGCGATGGTAAACAGCCATCGCCAGTACCTGCTACGCTTGATCAGAGTCACGAAGAATCGATGATTACGGCATAAGTTAATTCTTTTACAGGTGGGTTATGGCGTACTTAAACGCAGAACAATTGAGTGGATTAGGCTTCAAGAAGCTTGGGAAAGAAGTTAGAATTAGCGACAAGGCCAGTATCTACAATCCTGAATTGATGGAGTTGGGGGACTACACACGGATCGATGATTTTTGTGTTGTCTCGGGGCGAATTACGTTTGGTAAATACAACCATATTACACCCATGTGTCTGGTTGCTGGCGGGGAGCCAGGCATCGAGTTTTCAGATTTTTGCACGTTAGCTTATGGTGTCAAAGTATTTGCCCAGTCTGACGATTATAGTGGTGAAACACTGACTAATTCACTGATCCCGAAAAAGTATAAAAATGAAACATTCGCTCAGGTCAAACTTGAGCGTCACGTGATAGTCGGAGCGGGTTCAACGATAATGCCAGGAGTTATTATCAAAGAAGGCTGCTCTATAGGTGCAATGGCGCTTGTTACTAAAAGCACCGATCCTTGGGGGATCTATGTGGGCGCTCCCGCCGTGCGCGTAAAAGAGCGCAAGCGAGATCTCCTGGATTTAGAGAAAAAGTTTCAGGAAGAAATAAAATGACAATTCCATTTAATAAGCCACCCTACACTGGAAATGAAGATCAATACGTTACAGCTGCGATGCGTAGCGGAAAGATGTCCGGAGACGGGGAGTTCACCCTGCGTTGCCAGCAATGGTTCGAGGAAAAACTACATTGCAGTAAGGCCCTGTTGACGCCTTCCTGTACGCAAGCGTTGGAGATGGCTGCTTTACTGATTGATATACAGCCGGGCGATGAGGTGATAATGCCTAGCTACACATTTGTTAGTACTGCGAATGCCTTTGTATTACGCGGTGCTACGATAGTGTTTGTTGATATTCGCCCCGATACTATGAATATTGATGAAACGCTGATCGAAGCTGCAATTACCGATAAAACAAAAGCTATTGTTCCTGTTCACTACGCAGGTATAGCGTGTGAAATGGACACCATTATGTCCATTGCCAAGCGACATGAATTGTTTGTAATCGAAGATGCCGCCCAAGGCATGATGTCTACCTATAAGGGTCGAGCGCTGGGGACCATCGGTCACTTGGCTGCCTATAGTTTTCATGAAACCAAAAACTATACCAGTGGCGGTGAAGGCGGATTACTGCTTATCAATGATGAGCAATTTGTCGTTCGGGCGGAGATCATTCGTGAGAAGGGGACAAATCGGAGTTTGTTTTTTCGGGGCATGATCGATAAGTATACTTGGGTCGATGTAGGTAGTAGTTATCTTCCTGGTGAACTTCAGGCCGCCTATCTTTTCGGTCAGCTTGAGAAGGTTGATCAGATCAATAAAGCCCGACATGACGTCTGGGATTATTACTTCAAAGCCTTACAAGGATTGCATAAGGCAGGCCACGTCGACCTTCCTATTACTCCGTGTGGGTGCGTTGGCAACGCGCATATGTTCTATATAAAAGTCCGAAACATTGATGTTCGCACAAAAATATTGAGCATTTTAAAAGACAAGAAAATAGGTGCTGTTTTTCATTACATTCCGCTTCACTCTGCGCCTGCCGGTCTGCGACTTGGTCGTTTTCATGGTCAGGATGTGAGTACCACCGTCGAAAGTGAACGTCTTATCCGCCTGCCAATCTGGTATGGCATGCAGCAATCTGAAATGGAACAAGTGGCGGCTGCAGTGATCGGTGCGGTTAATGCAACTTGCCAGTAAGGTGATAGGTAATTCGGGGGGCAGGAGGCGTGCGCTCATCAGCGCCGCTTTGACGACCATTGCCCAAGTTTCAAAAATAGGGGTCGGCTTCGCATTCATAAAACTGGTAGCTGTTTACCTCGGTGCCGGCGGCATGGGGCAATTAGGTCACTTCATGAGTGCTGTCACCATACTTTCTCTACTCGCCGGTGGGGGAGTTGTAAACGGTTTAATAAAATACGTTGCACAGTATAAAAAGCAACCTAAGCAGTTGATGGGTACTGTCGCGGTGGCAAAAGCGTATTCGTTGCTATTTTGTATAGCTGTATGTTTGCTCGGTTGCGCGTTCTCAAAGCTTCTTTCTGATTATATCTTCAAAACACCTGATTATTATTGGGTTATTATATTTCTATCCGTAGCTCAGTTTGGATTTGCTTTCACGAATCTGGTTACCGGTGTTACCAATGGTTTAAGAGATACCAAGACATATGCGATTATTCAGATTGTAGGCAATATACTTGTACTGCCAGTAAGTTGGATTCTTATTCAAGGTTTTCATCTCGTTGGTGCGGCATTGTCGATGGTGTTTTTTTTCTCGCTCTATTCGATACCTGCAATGTACTTCTATCGAAAGTCTATATTTTCCAAGTGGCCAATAGGTTTCAAATACGAGACACAAGGTTTCAAGCGATTGCTGGCCTTTACTTTGATGGCTGCGGTAGGTGCAATTGCCGTTCCATTGGTCGAAATAATTATCCGGGAGCAAATCATTGAGCATGTAGGCTTTGTAGCCGCAGGGATTTGGCAGGCATCCATCAAGCTTTCAAGTGCATACATGGGGTTTTTCACTATCTTCCTGGCGGTGTACTTCATGCCGATGGTGTCCGAAAAAGCCAGCGTTGAAGACATTACACCGCTGGTCTTTAAATTCATGAAGTTGGTGATGGCGATTTTCGTGTTAGGTGCGGCTGTTTTTTATGTGCTACGACATTACCTGATTCCATTACTGCTATCGTCCGAATTCATCGATCTTGAAAGCTTGATAAAATATCAATTATTAGCCGATCTTTTTCGCGTTACGACCTATGTCGTTAGCTTTGTTGTGGTTGCTAAGGCAGCACTTAGGATTTATTTGATAAGCGAATTGACCCAGGGCTTGGTATTTTGCAGTTGTAGTCTATTCTTCCTGAAAAGTGGGTTAGGGGTTCAGGGCGTTTTTTTAGCAAATTTGCTAATGAATATTTTATATTTTGTGGTTTCAATTGTCGGCTTTATGATTTATAGAAGAAGGGGTGTCTGATGTTGTCTGGGAGTGTAGTGGTTTCCTGTTACAATCAGGAAAAATACGTAGAAGAATGCTTGAACAGTATTCTCTCTCAGGAAATTGATTTCGATTGTGAAATAATTGTCTCAGATGATTGTTCGACTGATCGTACTCAAGAAGTGCTTCGTGCTTATTCCGAGAAACATCCAGGTAGAATCAAGCTTCTGTTAAGGGAAAAAAACGTAGGCGCGGCGTTAAATTATCACGGGGTGCATAAGATGGCATCCGGAGACATCATCTACCACTTCGACGGTGATGACGTAATGTTGCCTGGGAAGCTCCAGCGACAACATGATGTTTTTAAAAGTAATGCCAGCGTGAATGTTGTATTTCACAAAGCTGTTTATTTTTCGGACGACAGTTCTTACTTTTCGGAAACACAGTACCCCGCTCCAGGAACGGAGGAAGTCTCTTTTATTTCGCTGGAGGAAATGGCTCGCTGGGGCGCCATCGCAGTGCATAGCTCTTATGCTTATCGACGGGTTTCTAGAAAGGCGGTCATTGATCGCGAGTTTATGGAGTGGTTTTTCGTAATTGATTCGTTGCTTCCAGAGGGGAAGGCGGCTTATGTAAATGCTCCACTTGTGAAATACAGGTGCAACCCTTCTGCGGGCTCATATTTGTCTACAACGGCAGGCAAAATAAAGTCTTACACGATTTATCTGAATGACCTGTATGGTTACTTTTATGCGCTGCCAAAACTAAGAACAGATTTGTATTCGAACTTTCTTGTGACCTTTCTCGCAATGGCAAAGTCTACGCATAAATGCTCTACAACGAGTCTGTTTTTTCTGATAAGGAATCTATACTGTTTTCGCCCGCGAAGCTTTTTAGATACAGTGAACGTCCGAAAGCGAGTCGGTCCAGAGAAAAAAGTTCGCTGATGGTCAGGCGAGACATTTTTAAAACGGTCGAGGCGACAGGATGCTAGGTCTAGATCTGTACGGTGCATCGCTATACGCAGCGGTGGCTTTCCTGCTTGTTTTTGCAACAGTGAGAGCTATCTTTCCCTATCGGAAAGTGATTGATGCCTACCGTGTAGCAGAATTTTTTCTGGTATTTTATGTAATAGTAATCGCTTCTTTTTATATCTCGACCCGGCCGTTTGATATGGAGGGTGACACGGCTGTATATATTAATTTTTTTAATGATTTTAATGCGGGACTTGAAAATCCATTTCAAACATTTGAACCTGGGTTTATAGGTTTAGTTAGATTTTTTGGCTACCTCGGTCTTGATTATCAAAGTTTCTTTTATGTTGTTGCATTTTTGTTTTTGTGGTCGTATTACTTCTTGATTAAGTCTGTGTTTGGACGTCGATCCGTCTGGACACTGTATGTGTTTGGTTTCTTGCTGTTTTATCCATTCTTTTTTTCGTTGACGGCTAACATTATTCGTCAGGGTTTTGCTTTGAGTTTTATAAATATAGCCTTGGCTTGCAGTGTTGGTGGTTACTGGTTGCGTGGTAGCATTTTAACTGTATGTGCGGCGCTGTTTCATAAGTCTTCTATTGTCTACTTTCCATTTTTTCTGTTCAGGCGATTGATTCTGAAGTTTGGTGTTTACAGTGTTGTTGCTCTGTGGCTTGTGGTTTCGCTAGCTTCGTATCTTAAGCTTTTCAATTTAATCGTTGTGCTGCTATTTGATTTTATGTCTGGTTATGGTTTGGTAATAAACTATAGTGATGTTGATAATATAGATTATATGACCGGATTTAGATGGGATTTCTGGTTGTTTTCCTCACTTGCTGTGTTTTTATTAGTCGCTTTGAAGGTCTTAGGTTGCCTCAGTAAGAAGGAAACTTATATCTTTTATGTGTGTGCTTATCTTTCTTGTCTTCATATTGCAATGTTTGATGTGGCATATAACGACAGGTTTGGTATTTATTCATGGATTTTTTATCCGTTGGAATTAGGATACGTTCTTCGTGCTGTCGGTGAAAATGTCATTAATGGTTCTCGACGCAATGCGACGCAAGACACGGCCGCCTGAGTATAAGAGGAATTTCGGATGTTGGTTTTATTAACAGGAGCTAAGGGGTTTATTGGTAGTCGCTTGCTAACGCGTCTTTGTGCGGATGGGCATAACGTCAGGGTGGTTACTCGTACTGCCTTCAATAATGACATGAGCGGTGTGGAAGTTGTGCATGCGGATCTGTGCAGTACTGACGTCGACTTTGATTCAATACTTTCTGGATGTGATGTTGTATTTAATTGTGCAGGTGAAATCCGGAATGAGGCTCTTATGCAGTCTCTGCATGTGGAAGCGACGGAAAGGTTGGTCGAGGCGGCAAATCGTTTGGCGTCCAGCGAACATCCTGTGCATTTTGTTCAATTGAGCAGTGTGGGAGCTTATGGGCCGGCCAAAGGGGAACTCCGTATCGTCACTGAGCAAACTAGGGTGAATCCAGTAGGTGTCTACGAGCAAACCAAAACCGTTGCGGATTCACTGATTGCCAAGGACAGGGGTAACGAGTTTTTCTCTCATGCTATTTTGAGGCCCTCTAATGTTTTCGGCCGAAGCATGACGAATAATTCACTTCGGCAGTTAGGTCATATTGTCAATAAAGGATTGTTTTTCTATATAGGCAGCGCCAAGAGACATTCTGTTGCCACCTATATACACGTTGATGATGTAGTGTCTGCACTAATGCTGTGTGGTTTCGATTCTAGGGCGAAAGACGAAATATTCAATATTTCGAATGATTGCGCATTATCTGAATTGATCAATGGAATGGCTGATGCCCAACATGTAACTCGACCTAAATGGAGTCTTCCAGAAGCCCCGTTGCGTTTGATGTTGAGCATGGCCAATCGATTTTTGCGATTGCCTGTTACTCAGGCGCGAATTGATGCGTTGGTTTCTAGAACCACTTATCCCTCCACTAAGATGCGTGAAACCTTTGACTTTACTCCAAAAAAAGAAGTGCCTGTTACAATAGCTGAGCTTTTTTCGGATAGGCCGGTAGTCTGATAAGCGCCGTTCTGATTGTGTTCTCGTGCTAGTTGCTCCAAAATATCAGCCGTATTTTTGGAGTGTCTAGTCGATTTTTAATCGTTGGATTTACCGGTCCAACGGGTGCAATGGTCATCGCCAAGGCATGAGAGGGAGATTGAAAGTGCAGGCTGATAAGTTAAAAATTGCTCGGGTTTCGACGGTTCCATTCTTTGTGCTGACTCAGCTAAAGTTTCAGCTCGATGGATTAAGTGCGTCTGGTATGTCGGTAACTGTGATTGCCAGTAACGACGAGATGAGCCACGAACTCGCGGCAAACAAAAATTTCACCTATCTCCCGGTGGATATTGCGCGAGAAATTAATCCGATCAAGGACTTCCAGAGCCTTGTTTCGTTGGTTCGTGTTTTTAAGAAAAACAAGTTTGATATTGTTCACTCAACTACGCCGAAAGCTGGACTGCTGTGTGCTATCGCGGGATTTGTTTCGGGAACCTCTATCCGTCTGCATACATTTACCGGACAGCCTTGGGTGACGATGAGTGGTGTTAAACGCACGGTACTAAAGCTGTGCGATAGAGTTATAGGTTTTCTGAATACTCATTGCTATGCGGACAGCGTAAGCCAGAAGAGTTTTCTTATTTCAAATGGAATTATCAAGACAGAGAAAATTTCCGTGCTCGGCGTTGGCTCGTTGGCCGGTATTGATTTAGGGCGGTTTGATTCTTCCCGATATAGCGTTGATGATTTAAATTTACTGCGCCGGAACATGAATATTCCCTCATCCGGGAGAGTTCTTTTGTTTGTTGGTCGTATTACCGCAGATAAAGGCATTCATGAGCTAATTACCGCGTTTAGCTCGATTGTCAAAGATAATAATGATGTATTTCTGGTGTTGGTTGGGCCGTTCGAGGCCGCCGGAGAGGCTATCGTCAATCAAGTGACTGATGTTGATGTAATCAAAAATATAAAAGTTGTCGGTTATTCCGATGAGCCGGAAAAGTACATGGCGCTGGCGGACCTGCTATGTCTCCCCAGTTATCGCGAGGGGTTCGGTACGGTAGTGATTGAAGCTGCGGCAATGGGTACTCCGACTGTTGGCTCGAATATATACGGGTTGTCTGATGCCATCGTAGACGGTGAAACTGGTGTTTTGGTCCCCGTCAGGAATTGCGCTGCACTTGAGGCGGCCATTGTGTCTCTGTTGGACAACCCGGTGGCACTTTGCACGATGGGGGCTGCGGCTCGCCGTCGAGCCATTGAACATTTTGGCGCCAAAGTCTGTTCTGAGTTGCTGATCAATGAATACAAGAGGTTCTTCAATTGACGATTGAGACAATTCAGCCACCTCTGCGCGTTTTGGTTACCGGGGCTACCGGGTTTGTAGGGGCCGCACTGGTCAGGGCTCTCGAAAGTCATCAGGGATATGTGCCGATTTGCGCGGTGCGTTCCGGGAAAAGTTTGGATGTGCCCACTGCCCAGTTGTTCGCCATTGCCGACCTGTCGCCTGCCACCGATTGGAGTGAAGGTTTAAAGGACACCGACCTTGTTGTTCATGCGGCCGCTCGTGTACATGTAATGAAAGAGGTCGCCTCGGACGCTTTGGCTGAATTCAGAAAGGTCAATGTCGAAGGCACCGTAAATCTTGCTAAGCAGGCTGCGGTGGCGGGCGTAAAGCGTTTCGTATTTATCAGTTCCATCAAGGTCAATGGAGAGGCGACAGACATCGATCGTCCTTTCACGGCGGATGATCTACCGGCCCCGTTAGACCCATACGGCATCTCGAAAAAAGAGGCGGAAGATGCCTTGCGGGTTATTTCGGCTGAGACCGGGATGGAGGTTGTAATTATTCGCCCGACGTTGATTTATGGCCCCGGCGTGAAGGCGAATTTTAGAAGTATGATGGGCTGGCTTAAAAAAGGCATTCCGTTGCCTTTTGGTTCTATCCATAACAAACGCAGTCTGGTCTCGCTTGAGAACCTGGTCAGTTTGATTTTGGTCAGCCTGAGGCATCCAGGAGCGGCCGGGGAAACATTTCTGGTCAGTGACGGTGTTGACCTGTCGACTACCGAGTTGCTGGAGCGGACGGCCACGGCGCTCGGAGTCAAAAGTCACCTGATCCCAGTGCCTTCGCAGCTACTGATATTTTGTGCTGTTGCCCTTGGACGCAGATCGTTATCACAACGGCTGTGCGGTTCCCTGCAGGTTGATATCAAAAAAACTCAGACGCTTCTTGGTTGGCAGCCCCCTGTGTCGATAGAAGAAGCGTTGGACAGAACGGCTAAAGAATTTTTGGAACATCGTGTATGACCAGCTTATTTTGGATTTTACCGTTAGCGCTATTGGGTTCGCTGGCAGGCACGGCGTTGCTGCGCCGCTATGCGCTGTCCAATAGTCTGATAGATGTTCCTAACGCCCGAAGCTCGCATGTGCTGCCGACTCCCCGAGGCGGCGGCGTAGCAATTGTGGTCTCGTTTGTTTTAAGCACGCTGTTTCTTGCATTGACTGGCCAGATACAGTGGACGCTGACCTGGGCGGTCGTGCTGCCTGGATCGCTGGTGGCAATCATCGGTTTTCTCGACGATCACGGTCATATCCCGGCTCGTTGGCGGCTGTTAGGTCACTTCACGGCGGCAATCATCGGGGTATTTCTTCTCGGAGGATTACCCGCGATCCACTTGTTTGGCATGACTCTCGATCTGGGGTGGGCTGGCTATCTGTTTGGAAGCTTCTATCTCGTCTGGTTATTGAATCTTTACAACTTCATGGACGGTATTGATGGTCTTGCCAGTATGGAAGCCATATTTGTGTGCCTGGGTGGCGCACTTCTCTATGTTGTTTCCGGGAACTTCGATTTTGCATGGGGGCCTGTCGCGTTGGCGCTTGCTGTTGCGGGTTTCCTGTACTGGAATTTCCCCCCCGCGCGTATTTTCATGGGAGATGCGGGCAGTGGCTTTCTGGGTATCACCCTTGGTTTCCTGTCTCTGCAAGCAGCGTGGGTCAACCCTGCATTACTGTGGGGCTGGCTGATTCTGCTGGGTGTCTTCATCGTCGACGCAACTTGTACCCTTTTTGTCCGTCTATTGAGGGGCGACAAGGTGTACGAGGCTCATCGTAGCCATGCGTATCAATTTGCCTCTCGACAGTTTGGTGGCCACTTGCCGATCACCCTGTCAGTCAGCTGTATCAATATGATCTGGCTGTTACCGATTGCGATCTTGGTAGCCCTGGATAAAGTCGACGGTTCTGTCGCGCTGCTAATTGCTTATGTGCCATTGATTCTGTTGGCTTTGCGGTTCAAGGCAGGCCAGCGTGAAGGCTGATCCTGGTCGGTTTTTCACCGCTATTTTCATATCGTCGTGCGGGCGGGAAGCCCTTGAAGGCGTTTGAGATAAAACCGCTTGAGCTTTAAGCTTGTTGCTTGCTTTATTGAAAAGGATATTGAAATGCTTCGCCAATGGCTACTGCAGCTTCCTCGTCGGCAAAAGAGGCTGATACAGGTTGCGACCGATGTGATACTGGTCTGGACGGCGCTTTGGTTGGCATTTGTCGTTCGCTTGGGGATTGACGAAATCATCAATCCACTAAGGGATCACACCTGGTTGTTTTTGAGCGCACCTGTTGTAGCGATTCCGCTGTTCATTCGTTTCGGATTGTACCGTGCAGTCTTGCGCTATTTTGGCAATGACGCGCTGATCGAAATCGTGAAGGCTGTGAGTCTCTCGGCGCTGATCCTGGGCATCGTGGTGTATTTGTATAGCAATCACCAGACAGTCGTTCCGCGATCGATCATTTTCAACTACTGGTGGCTAAGCCTGTTGATGATCGGCGGTTTGCGCCTGGCGATGCGTCAGTATTTCCTTGGCGACTGGTTCACCGCGGCTCAGCATGTACCCTTTACGAATCGGGACAATGGCTTGCCCAAAGTCGCGATTTACGGCGCCGGGGCTGCGGGCAACCAGCTCGTTGCTGCATTGCGCATGGGACGGGTCATGCGTCCAGTGGCCTTTATCGATGACGACGACAGCATCGCTGATCGGGTTATTTCAGGACTGCAGGTTTACAAGCCCAAGCATATACAGGCGATGATCGACACCACTGGAGCCCAGGAAATACTCTTGGCGATTCCATCTGCCAATCGCGGACGCCGTCGTGAAATTCTGGGGTACCTCGAAGGCTTTCCTTTGCATGTGCGCAGTGTGCCAGGCTTTATGGATCTGGCGAGTGGACGGGTGAAGGTCGACGATATTCAAGAGGTCGACATTGCCGATCTCCTAGGCCGTGACGCAGTGCCCGCACAAGGTGATCTGTTGGAGCATTGCATCAAGGCACAAGTCGTTCTGGTGACGGGGGCGGGTGGTTCGATTGGGTCTGAGCTCTGTCGGCAGATCCTGGCGTTGAAACCCACTACGCTTTTGTTGTTCGAACATAGCGAATTCAATCTCTACAGCATCATGTCCGAATTGGAGCAGCGGGTCAGCCGCCAGTCTTTACCGGTCAAATTGCTGCCGATCCTCGGTTCTGTGCGCAATCAGGACAAGCTGCTGGATGTGATGAAGTCCTGGCACGTGGATACCGTTTATCACGCGGCAGCTTATAAACATGTCCCTATGGTCGAACACAACATCGCCGAAGGCGTGCTCAATAATGTCATCGGTACGCTCAATACTGCACAAGCAGCCTTACAGGCCGGTGTAGCGAATTTTGTGCTGATCTCTACAGACAAGGCTGTGCGCCCAACGAACGTGATGGGCAGTACCAAGCGCTTGGCCGAAATGACGCTTCAGGCGCTGAGCCGGGAGTTGGCACCTGTTCTGTTTGCCGATCCTTCGAATGTTTCCCGAGTGAATAAAACCCGTTTTACGATGGTGCGTTTTGGCAATGTACTGGGCTCCTCCGGTTCTGTAATACCGCTGTTTCACAAACAGATCCAGCTCGGTGGGCCGCTCACCGTTACGCACCCAAAGATTACACGCTATTTCATGACCATCCCCGAGGCGGCCCAACTGGTGATCCAGGCGGGTTCGATGGGGCAGGGCGGAGATGTTTTCGTTCTGGACATGGGCGAGCCGGTGAAAATTGTCGAGTTGGCAGAGAAGATGATTCATCTGTCGGGCTTGAGTGTACGTTCGGACAAGAACCCTCATGGCGATATTTCCATTGAGTTCACCGGGCTTCGTCCTGGCGAAAAACTGTACGAAGAGTTGCTGATTGGCGATAACGTCGCAGCGACCCAGCACCCGATGATCATGACGGCGAACGAGGACTACCTGACATGGGATGTTCTCAAGGGCAGGTTGGTAGCACTGCTGGCTGCGGTCGACCAGGACGACTACTCTCGCGTTCGCCAAATCCTGCGTGAAACCGTCAGTGGCTATACCCCTGACGGCGAGATCGTCGACTGGATTTATCAGCAGCGCCGCCTCGAACCCTGATTGTTTCACATCCTGTAACGGACACATTTTTGACAGCTCCGTAACATCGCCTAAGTTTGGAGAGCAGCTTCGGAAAAGCTGCTTTCTTAATCGATGTCATGGAGCTTCATTTATGCGTACAGGCTATTTCTCCTCGCTGGTTTTTGCCCTGCTCACCAGTGCCTCCATTGCCGCCATTGCTGCGCCTGTGGCCAAGCATGACGCTGTCGTTACTCCGCTCGTGCAGGACGCCGCTGCCAAAGCCCCGAGTGAAAAAATTGATCTCAATGGTGCCGACGTTGCGACGCTGCAGCGTGAATTGGCCGGTGTTGGCGAAGCCAAGGCCAAGGCCATTGTTACGTATCGTGATACGAATGGTCCGTTCGCTTCCGTTGATGAACTGCTGGAAGTGAAAGGGATCGGCAAGGCGATTCTGGACAGGAATCGCGATAAGCTCGAAGTGAACTAAGCTTGTAGATCCACGCCAAGAGGCCGGTCATTGACCGGCCTTTCTGCATTCTGGCGCCAGTGTTGATGAATCCCCTTTCGTCTGGTCGTAAAAAATTACGGCTATCATATTGTGTTTGGATTATGCCTATAATAAAAACCCTGAGCGTGCTTGCGCTCGCCTTCCCTCAAGCATTCCCAGGAGCACAGTCATGAATTCTGTCCAGTCCAAAGGTACGGCCCTTGTCACCGGTGCTTCCTCCGGTATCGGCGCGATTTACGCCGAACGGTTGGCAGCACGGGGTTTTGATTTGTTGTTGGTCGCTCGTGACGAGCAGCGTCTGGAGGCCGCCGCGACCAAGTTGCGCACTGAGCACGGCGTACGGGTCGAGGTGCTCAAGGCTGACCTGACACAAAAAGACGACGTGTTGAAACTCGAGCAACGTCTGCGCAGCGATTCGAGTATCAGTTTGTTGCTCAACAATGCCGGGGTCGCCGCCGATGGGTTGCTGGCCAACGCCGACATGGAGCAACTGGAGCGTCTGATTCAGCTCAACGTGACCACGGTTACGCGTTTGGCCTCGGCCGCAGCCGCCAGTTTTGCCAAGGCCGGTCGCGGCACGATTATCAACATTGCGTCGGTGGTGGCGCTGTTCCCTGAGCGTTTCAATGCGACTTACAGCGCCAGCAAGGCGTATGTTCTGAGTCTGACCCAGTCGCTGAATGCTGAACTCAACGGGACCGGTGTGCAGGTTCAGGCGGTGTTGCCAGGGGTAACACGCACCGAGATCTGGGAGCGTTCCGGTATCGACGCCTCGCAGATTCCGGCGCAAATGGTGATGGAGGCCGGGGAGATGGTCGATGCGGCGTTGTCCGGTTTGGACCAGGGTGAGTTGATCACCATTCCTTCCCTGCCGCAGGCCAGCGAGTGGGAAGCCTTCGTTGCGGCCCGTCATGTGATGGCGCCGAACTTGTCCCGAGACAAAGCCGCCGCACGCTATAAGTGAGGCGCCATGAATCGGCTTGAGGTGAAAGCGGTATGAGTGATCGTCGAGTGGTTGTAACAGGGATGGGCATCGTGTCGCCGCTGGGTAGCGGCGTCGAGGCGGTCTGGGCGCGTTTGCTCGCCGGGCGCTCGGGGTTGAGGGCGTTGCCGGATGAGGTGGTAGCCGATTTGCCGGCCAAGGTCGGTGGCGCGGTGCAGTCCCTGGCTGAAGACCCCGAAGCGGGTTTTGATCCCGATCGGGCGACGCCTCCCAAAGAGCAAAAGAAGATGGACCGCTTCATCATGTTTGCGATGGAAGCGGCGCGTCAGGCGCTGGAGCAGGCCGGTTGGCAAGCCCTGGACGCCAACGCCAGGGAGCGCACGGCCACCATCATCGGTTCCGGCGTCGGTGGTTTTGGCGCGATAGCCGATGCCGTGCGCACCACCGACAGTCGCGGGCCTCGGCGCTTATCGCCCTTCACCATTCCTTCATTTCTGGTCAACCTTGCAGCGGGCCATGTGTCGATCCAGCACGGATTCCAGGGCCCCTTGGGCGCACCGGTCACGGCGTGTGCCGCCGGGGTTCAGGCGATTGGCGATGCGGCGCGGTTGATTCGTTGTGGCGAAGCCGATATTGCCGTGTGTGGCGGGGCGGAGGCGGCGATCGATCGCGTCAGCCTGGCCGGTTTTGCGGCGGCCCGTGCCTTGTCCAGCGGTTACAACGAAACGCCGGAGCGTGCCTCGCGACCGTTCGACAGTGGCCGCGATGGGTTTGTAATGGGGGAGGGCGCCGGTTTGCTGGTCATCGAATCCCTTGAACATGCGCTGGCCCGTGGTGCTCAACCCATCGCGGAGCTGGTCGGCTACGGCACCAGTGCCGATGCCTATCACCTGACCGCCGGCCCCGAGGATGGCAGCGGTGCGCGACGGGCAATGTCGCTGGCGTTGGCGCAAGCGGGGATTTCGGCGGCGCAAGTCCAGCATCTCAACGCGCATGCCACTTCGACGCCGGTGGGTGATCTGGGTGAGCTGGCGGCGATCAAGTCGTTGTTCGGGACGGACAACGCGATTGCCGTGACCTCGACCAAATCGGCCACCGGGCATCTGCTCGGCGCGGCGGGCGGGATCGAAGCGATCTTCACCCTGTTGGCCATCCGCGATCAGATCGTGCCCGCGACCCTCAATTTCGATAATCCGGACCCGGCGGCGCAAGGGGTGAATATCGTCCATGGCCAGGCGCGGCCGATGCCCATCGAGTATGCGCTGTCGAACGGCTTCGGGTTTGGCGGCGTCAACGCCAGTGTGCTGTTCAAGCGTTGGCAGGGTTAAGCTTTGAACTGTTTGAGGTGATTGCGAGTGACGTCGAGAATCTGCTGAGCCAGCTCGGCGTTCTCGACACTGCGTGATAGCAGCAATGCCCCGACCAGCGTCGACATGATGACGATGCTGCGTTCGGCGGCGTCTTCGCCCACCAGGGTGCTTTTGACTTGTTCCAGCCGCGCATTGAGCACCGCATCACTGGTGGTGCTCGGTTGTCCGCGCAATCCGAGTTCTGACGACATGGTCGGCAGCGGGCAACCTTCCTGGGGCGATGTCTGGTGCCATGCGGACAAATAGGTGTCGATAAACGCGTCCAGCGGACGTTCCTGGGCGAACAGTTCGGCACACAACCCGTCGACTTCTTCGCCAGCGGCTATCAGGGCCTTTTCGACCAGTTCATCCTTGGACTTGAAGTGCGAATAAAAGCCGCCG
>Ga0302174_10000300_pt1 | contig 17644 bp, 17 predicted proteins | sample I_Fen_N3_2_FD_198789 | JGI IMG/M metagenome (GOLD analysis project Ga0302174, IMG submission 198789) | Peat permafrost microbial communities from Stordalen Mire near Abisko, Sweden - I_Fen_N3_2 | ecosystem: Environmental > Terrestrial > Soil > Wetlands > Permafrost | place: Sweden: Abisko... | reverse complement strand
ATTTAGATAAAAGCTCCCCTCGTCGCTGACTTTCTCAGGCAATCCTTACGCTTTCTGGCATGCCTGCACGCGTCATTTTGTTTAATGCGCGCATCATAATCCCGCAACGTAAGATGCCCACCAAACAGCTGTTTGACACGGTACATTGCCGTTTCAGCCACCGAACGTCGGTTGTGAGTCGTATGCCATTTCCAGTACGCATTGCTTCTCGTGAGCCGTTGCCGGGCAAACGCCTGATTTCTTTCGGCACATTCAGCCAGCCAGTAACCCACTCGGGTTCGCGGCGGGATAAGTCCTTTGATTTTCTTACGCCGCAGCTCGTCGTGGCACCGTCTGGTGTCATAAGCTCCGTCGGCTGAAGCGAACCTGATTTTCGGTGTGTCTGGTGGATAAGTCCCGGGAATGCCTCTGCATCAGTCACGTTGTTCAGGGACAAGTCAGCACAGATAACCTCATGCGTACCGGCGTCCACGGCCAGGCGCAGCGCTTTTCCTGACCGTGTTTTTTCACCTTCCACTCCCCCTTACCGAAAACTTTAAAGCCGACGGAGTCGATAACCCGATGGGCAATTTCACCGCGTGTGGGGCTTTTGAAAGGGATGCTGACGGACTTAGCCCGCCTGTTGACGCAGGAATAATCCGGGCAACGGAGCGGGAGTTTCATCAGAATAAAAATGGAATCGATGAATCCCTGCACAGCGCGCAGCGTGAGGCGAAAGACGCGTTTGAGCATCAGAACGGTGGAAATGGCAAGCTCGGAATAACGTTGCGGACGACCACGTGAAGAGGTTTTGGGCTCGTCATATCAGGCCCGAATGGCCGACTCATCAAGCCAGAATGTCAGTGAGCCCCGATTGACGAGGGCTTTGCTGTAGACGTTCCAGTTGGTGATTTTGAACTTTTGTTTTGCCACGGGATACCGCTACAGGATCGAGAATGTGGTGATCTGATCCTGATTACGGCCAAAAGTTCGATTTATTCAACAAAGCCAATTGATGCGTGAAGATATGCCAGAAAGTCTACGGATTGCCTGAGCCAGTTGCAAAAATGGATCATGTATTTAAGCCCGAATCATCAAAAAAGCCAACTAACAATAGTACTAACATTAAATTCTGCACTACTACTCCTTGATATAATAGTCTTTGCATAGAAGTAGGGTAAACTATAGGCTGAATTACCATTACCATTACCATTACCATTACCATTACCATTACCAATAGCATCAATAGAAAGTTCTAAACATCGGGTTTTAGGAGTCTTCAGGTTAAATAGATAATAGCTTCAATCATTAAATAGTTAATTACATAAACGATTCATTAATAAATTCATTCCTAATAGTCACAAAAAAATATTGATATTATAGTGCATAAGTTATGCGTAAAATGTGGTGCTCCATTCAGAATGGAGATGATAATGCGTAAGTTCTATAACTGATATTCGGCCACAATAAAAAACAAACCTCAGTTAAACAAAGTCCATAACGGATCAATATTATGGTTGTATACGATAGATAGTTAGTAAACTAAAAGTTTATTTTCAGTGGATGCGGAATCTATTGCGTAGAAAATATTGTCAATAGGTAAGTCCCTACTACTGCGAACGCGCATGGTTTTGAGCTATGTAAAAAACTATACATAGGCAGAGATACTTAATAGAAAAAACCACTCAGACTAAATTTTATTTAATTAGAAATCTTGTATATTTATCTCAGTTAAGTCATGATCATTCCTGCTCGGTACTCTAAGGGATTAGTTTTGAAATTAAAGCCTTAAAGCCTTAAAGCCTTGGAGTAAGGTAACTGAGATAAATGATGTTTATATTTGTTATATATTAATTAATCAAAAATGCAGGATGATATGAATATAAAACGTAAGCACTTAACACAAACTGAAATATCTTCAATGATAGATGCTGTATCGCGATCCCCAAACGGCCTACGTGACCAATGTATAATTATGCTTTGCTTTCATCATGGATTCCGTATCAGTGAGCTGCTTCGGTTGCGCTGTTCTGACATCATGCTGGATGAGGGAGGGATCGACATCAACCGTTTGAAAAACGGTTTCTCAACAGTACACCCCCTGCTACCCACAGAACGTTCGGCGGTAAGTTCATGGTTATCGACCCGTTCTAGCTGGAAAGGGGCTAGTGTCTGTCAGGAACTGTTCATGTCGCGAAGAGGTGTGGCAATGTCGCGACAACAGGCTTACAGAATAATACGGCAAAGTGGCGTAAAAGCAGGCATAGTTGTCAATACTCATCCACATATGCTTAGACACTCTTGTGGATATGCACTTGCAGACCGCGGTATCGATACTCGCCTGATTCAAGATTACCTAGGACACAGAAATATTAGGCATACTGTGCGATATACAGCTAGCAACATGGCACGGTTTAAAAATATTTGGAAAAAAGAAGTAGAAGAGTAGGTGTGGTTTTTACTATATATTTGGCCTCAAGATGAGACAGTTGGGGCCAAACTGTGAACATTTATAAGGAATATGTAATGGTTTGCCAAGTTAAATTTTTATGAAAAACATAAAATTTCAACCATCTTATTGTTTTAATTGAATTAAAAAATACACATACCATTACGAAATTTTACATCCCCCCTGCCGTGCCAACGTCTGTAAATCCTCATTTTTAAATGATTGAATGATTCAGCATCCGCTTGCAAGAACAATGTTCGTTTAATTCCACTTTTCCCTTTTTTTTCACCTGATTAATACAAAATCATCCATCTTCATGGTCGAATCCACCATGAGACAGTTTGGCCCCAACTGTCTCATCTTGAGGCCAAATCGGACCATATAATAAGGTTCAAAATTCGCCAATACGAAACATATTTTGTTAAGAGAAAAAACGCATGAAAAAGAATTTGTTATCCTTAAGTATGTTGGTCTCCCTGTCTCTGGCTAGCATCGTGTCACAGGCGGCGACCACAACAGTTACTGGGGGTACGGTGAATTTCCTCGGGACTATCGTGAACGCGGCCTGTTCAGTCAACTCACACTCTACCAATCAGAGTGTGCAATTGGGCCAGGTCCGCTCTGCAAGAATGGATACTGTTGGAAACACAAGCAACGGCGTAGGTTTTAATATCGTCCTCGATGATTGTGATACATCGGTTTCAGGTACTGCAGCGATCTCCTTCAGTGGGGTCACAACTTCAAGCAACAACACAGCATTACAGCTTTCCTCATCCTCTGCTTCGGGCAATGCTACGGGTGTCGGCATTCAGATTCTTGACAAGTCGGGTACTCCTTTGGCACTCGATGGTACCGCATGGAGTGCAGCTCATACATTAATTAATGGCACCAACACACTTCCATTCCAAGCGCGCTACATCACCACGTCTTTGCCAGTATCACCTGGTGTTGCTAATAGCATCGCTAACTTTAACGTTCAGTATATCTAAGTATTATTTTTCAAGGACGACTCTGGGCTAGGACGGCCCAACTAATTATTTAGAAAGAATGCGGGAGTGTGTATGCGATCAGTCGGATACGCAATATTGATGGTTCTGATGACCGTCCCCCAAGCCATGGCAGTTTATAGCAATAGCTTGAGTATGGTGCTTTCGAAGGGGGAGATGGAGTTTAAGGGGCGTGTTATCGCGGAAACGTGTGCGGTAGCTATGGCGGAGCAAAATCTCTACGTAGTCATAGGGCAGGTACGTACCAACCAATTTTTGCATGTGGGGCATGATGTTCACTCGACCCCTGTCAACTTACATCTAAAAGACTGTCATTCTTGGGTTCGTAATCAGGTCGGCATTGTTATAGAGGGCATCGCAGATGTAAAAAACCCTGAAGTCCTTTCCATAAGAGAAGGGGGGGGCACTGCGAGTGGCGTGGCAATAGCATTATTTGATGCTCGTGGTGCCATTATCCCAATTAATTCTCATCCGAGAACGAGGTTACAACTGGGTAATGGGGGAGTGGGGAGCGGGCTCAATCTGATGGCAAAATATCGCTCAGTCAGCCAAGAAGTGCTTGGGGGGAGCGTTAATGCGCAAGCATTATTTGCCCTCACGTACTTGTAAAAGTACGTGAGGACTGCCAGACGCCTTTTAGCGCCGCAATACGCGTTAAAGGGGTTGAACTTACAAATAATCGATGGTCATGAAGAGGTTTCAAGTGGCAAATAGTATTTTTTCACAAACACTGCTGGCACTCACCTTAGTGTTCAGTTGTTTGTGTCTTGCAGACGCGCACGCAGGTGTGGCTCTTGGGGCGACTCGAGTTGTCTACCCCTCGGACCAGAAACAAGTATCGCTGGCTGTAAGTAATAGTGATACCAAAGGGCGTTACCTTGTCTATTCCTGGATAGAAAATAGTGAGGGCGAGAAGGACAGTCGTTTCGTTATCACACCGCCGCTGCTTGTTATGGATGGAAAGAAAGAAAATATCCTACGAATTATCGACGCCACGAATGGTTCATTACCCAAAGACCGCGAAAGCCTATTTTGGATTACCGTGAAGGCTATTCCTTCGATGGACAAATCAAAGGAAAAGGAAAATACCCTTCAGCTAGCCATTTCAAGTCGTATCAAGTTGCTTTACCGCCCAATTGGATTGAAATCTGTGTCACACAAAGCTTATGAGCAACTTCGTTTTAGCAGCGGAGAAGGGTTATTAACCGTCATTAACCCCACACCATACTACCTTACATTAACTGAACTCTCGATGGGAAATCGTGCGTTGGGTAACGTAATGGTGTCGCCAAAGGATACTGCATCGGTAAAGTTGCCTGAGGGCTCTACAGGAGAGATCGTTTACCAAACTGTTAATGACTACGGTGCCCTGACGCCTAAAATCAAAGGCATAGCAAAGTAGCGAAGTGAGCGCAGGAGAGTTTCCGACATTGTGGTAGGAGCCCCGCGCAATGATAATTCCAAAATGCACTGCTGGTTTTCGCGCAGCTGACGAGGATCTGTCACACCAAAAATCATGGACACTGTAAGTTTCATGCAGAAGCGAAAGACAAGTACAAAAACGGCGTTAGATATTCCATTTTTGGCTCAAGAAAGTATAGATGTGCGATGCATTCATCGATTCGAAGCAGGCGTGTTTCCACTCAAAGTGCTTGTAGTGCTACAAGTTTTATTTTGTGGAATAGCGCACGCGGAAGGGACATTTAACCCATATTTTTTATCTAACGATCCAGTGTCAGTCGCTGACTTAACACGCTTTGATAAAGGGTTAACTGTCCCACCCGGTACCTATCGGGTCGACATTTATGTGAATGATGTCTATTTCACAACGCGTGATGTCAACTTTAACGTTAACCTCGCGGGTACTGCTCTTGTACCTTGCTTGAGTCATAGACAGCTATCAGCAATGGGGGTGAACATAAAAGGTATTCCATCTTCATCTATGTTGGAAGAGGAAAAATGTGGGTTGCTGGTTTCATCGATCAAAGAGGCTTCGGCGTTACTGGACGTGGAGCGTCAGCGCCTAAACATCAGTGTACCGCAGGCGTTTATGCGCAACACGGTGCGCGGGTATATTCCGCCTGATGAGTGGGACAATGGTATTACTGCAGGACGCCTGAATTATTCCTTAAACGGTGGTAATGCAAGGGGGAATGGTTTTGACAGCGACAATTACTACTTGAACCTGCAGAGTGGTTTTAATCTAGGGGCTTGGCGACTGCGTGATAACACCACCTGGAGCTACAACAGCGGTGGAAGATACTCTAGTGGCCTGAATAAGTGGCAGCACGTCAACACTTACCTGCAGCGTAGTATATCAAAAGTCGATGGACTACTAACTATTGGCGACAGTTACACACCATCTGAGGTGTTTGACAGCGTCAACTTTCGTGGAGTGCAATTAGCATCTGACGACAACATGCTGCCAGACAGTCAGCGCGGTTTTGCTCCAATGGTGCGCGGTATTGCTAAGAGCACCGCGCGAGTGTCTGTGCTACAGAACGGCTATGAAATCTATCAGTCTACTGTCCAACCGGGACCTTTTGTTATAAATGACCTATATCCCTCTGGTTCAAGTGGTGATCTGCAGGTTACGGTGAAAGAGGGGGATGGCTCCATCCATAACTTTGCGGTGCCTTATTCATCAGTACCGTTGCTTCAGCGTGATGGGCGACTCAAATTTGGGATGACCGTAGGAGAGTTTCGCAGTGGTGGTAACCAGCGTGAGACGCCCATGTTTTTGCAGAGCACTGCATTGTTCGGTACAGGGGCTGGTTATACGCTTTACGGGGGAGCCCAGTTGGCAAGCGATTATAAAGCCTTCAATACAGGGTTTGGAAAGAATCTCGGTGGTTGGGGGGCATTGTCTCTAGACGTCACGCACTCACAGAGTAATTTACCAGACAATAGTGTACACCATGGTCAGTCATTGCGTGTTCATTACAGTAAAGCGCTCAATGAGCTGGGAACAAACCTTAAGTTGGTGGGGTACCGATACTCGACTGCGGGCTTTTATACTTTGAGCGAAGCAACATATAAACGTATGAGCGGTTACACCATTATCACCCAGGACGGTCCGCTGGAAATAACGCCAAAGCTTACGGACTACTACAACCTCTATCACACCAAGCGAGGGCGTCTACAGATGACATTGTCGCAAGCTGTGGGACGAACTGCATCTGTGTATTTTTCAGGTAGCCGGCAAAGCTACTGGAATACCTCTGATACCGATGACCAAGCGCAGGTAGGTTACAGCGCTTCTGCAAGCGACATTAATTACAATCTGAGCTATAGCCTGTCACGTAACGCTGTACAGAAAAACGAGGACCAGATGGTGGCGTTTAATGTTTCTATACCGTTCAGCCATTGGCTGACAGCGGAAACTCGTTCGGTGCTTAAGGGGGCGAGTGCTACCTACGGTGCTTCTAGCGATGTCAAGGGTCGAATGAACAATATGGTCGGAATGGCAGGTACGTTATTGGCGGATAGTCGACTGAGTTACACCATGCAGCAAAGCTATGACACTCGAGGGGTAGGGATGACTACCAATATTGGGGGGAACTACAGAGGGGGCTACGCTGCTACCAACGTTGGTTACAGTCGCAACGCCAATCTCAGTCAATTCTATTACGGCATACAAGGAGGTGTATTGGCTCATGAAGATGGAGTGACATTTAGCCAGCCGATGGGCGATACAACTGTTCTGATAAAAGCACCGGGAGCTGAAGGAGTTTCTGTAGAAAACTCCATCGGCGTTCGCACCGACTGGCGTGGATACGGAGTTGTACCCTATGTCTCAGATTTTCGGGAAAACCGTATTGTACTCAATCCTAACTCCCTAGCTAATAATGTCGACCTTGACGACCCGGTAACGAGCCTAGTGCCAACAAGAGGAGCTGTTGTAAGAGCTAATTTTGCTACGAAAATAGGGCTGAGAGTTTTGATGACGTTGATGCACAAAGGAAAACCACTGCCCTTTGGGGCTACTGTGACCTCCGATGACGGCAAGACCAGCAGCATTGTTTCAGATGGAGGGCAGGTGTACCTGACTGGCCTCCCCCTGAATGGATTGCTTAAGGCAAAGTGGGGCGAAGGTGAGAGAGACCAGTGTATAGCTTCGTACGCACTTTCTGCAACCAGTCAACAGCAGGCATTAAGTTACGCCAATGTTGTGTGCGAGTAGTTAGTGAGTAGCTTGCTGAATAATTCAGGTCGTTGTGCCGGCTGCAAGAGCGAATGAAATTAGGATAGAGCCGTATTTAAGTTTAAGTGCGGCTTAGAGTGAACACAATGAAGAGAATACTACATGTCATTTGGTTGGTATCGGCGTGTATGGGTAACTATGCTGCGGCATCCAGCACCATCAACATCAGTGGTGCTGTGAGGGATAACACCTGTGAGGTCGCCGTGGTGTCAAAGAATTTTTCGGTGAACCTGGGTGAACACGCGGTTAAACAGTTCCCGCATGTTGGGGCAACTAGTCCCCCTGTACAGTTTCAAATTTTGTTTTCCCGCTGCGAAGCTAGCGCTCAGAAGGTAAAGGTTGGTTTTGTAGGAGCCACTGATAGTAGCAACGCCAAACTGCTTGCGATTGCATCTGGTGGTTTAATGGCGGGCGGTTTAGGGGTGCAAATACTAGATGTGAACGGTGCGGAAGTCGGAGTGAATACGCCATTTTCTGTGCTCACTTGGAGCCCTCTAGTGGCAAACCAACCGAATGCACTCACGTTTTATGCTAACACGATGGCTACAGTCTATCCCGTAACCGCAGGACAGGTAGTGGCTACGGCCACCTTTACATTGGAGTACTTCTGATGAGCCAGAGCAAAAGCATAGCAATTAGAGAGAATCAATGCAGAGCTCGGAATGTATTCAAACTAATTAGCATGAGATTTATACGAAAACTGCTTGAAGGGTTGCTGCCCCTGATGCTGCTGGTCGGGGGGGCAGAAGCGGCAGATGTAACCATTACTGTGAATGGGACTGTGGTAGCTGCGCCGTGTAACGTGTCCACGGGTAACGCCACAGTAATACTAGGGGATATATTCAAATCATCACTAACTACACCTGGCTCAGCTTCAACGTGGGTACCGGTGAGCCTGGAAATTAACAGCTGTCCAATAGGGACGTCATTGGTAACTGCCACTTTTACAGGAATGGTCGACACTTACGGATTTTACCGTAACCAAGGTACGGCGGTAGGTGTGTCAATAGAGTTGCAAGACTCTATCGGAACAATCCTCAATTCGGGTATGCAGAAGCAGATTGTAGTAGATAGCAGTACACAACGGGCAAAATTTGATCTGAAAGTGCGTGCTCGCGCAATGGCGGGCAGCAGTGTTACGGCTGGCTCAATCCTGTCAATGATCAACGTGACATACACGTACGCATAAGAGACAAATTTATGACATTGAAAGCAAAAAAGAAAAAAAAAATTGGGCGGCACATAACCATATCTGCATTGTTTTGGCTAGTGCAGTTTGAGGCTAATGCATTTGAGTGTATCACATCTGATGGTTCCCATATACCAGTATATGGTGGCGTTGCCAACGTTCATGTAAACCTTAATCCTTCAGTCGGAATAGGGCAAAACTTAATCATAGATTTTTCTAGCCAAATATTTTGTAGGAACAATTTCCCAAACACATTTACGGATTATGTGAGCGTGGGCCCTGGAACGGGTTTTTCAGGTGGCCTTACACATTTTTCCGGTAATATTCAGTATGCAGGGGCTTCGTATCCAATTCCATTTGGTGGTGCCAGTTCAAGTGAAATTATATACAACTCTACAACGTATTCCCCTTGGCCTGCGGTGTTGTTTCTGACGCCTTTAGGATCTGCCGGTGGCGTTGCCATATCAGCAGGGCAACAATTCGCGACCATCAATCTAAGACAAACCAATCAGATAGAAAAACCTAAGGGAAAATACTATATTTATGAATGGAGGATTTTTGCCAACAATGCAGTCACCATTCCAACTGGTGGTTGTGACGTTAACATCCGTAACGTCACCGTCAACTTGCCCGCTTACCCAGCCTCTCAGCCATTTAACGTCGACGTTCACTGTGCTTCGCCTAGAGCCCTTGCGTACTACCTAACTGGACCGACCGCCACGATGAGCAATGACATTTTTACCAATGTGGCAACCATTTTGCCGGCCAAAGGGATTGGCATTCAACTTTCCAATGGATCTGGTCCGATTAGTACTAACACTAACGTGTTGATTGGCACTGTAGGACCTTCACCGACCACTATCAATCTTACCGCCTCATACTCACGCACTACTGGAACGGTAATCGCGGGCAGCGTGAAGTCGGTGATTGGAATGACCTTTGTTTATATTTGATATGAGTCAGTGACTTGGCTCTTAAGTTAACTGAACCAAGAGCGGCCCTAGAAGTACTTCTAATGGAGTCTCGCTTTTGTTCTAGATGATGTTTGAAATACCACGCATGTGTTAAGCCCCTTCACGTACGCTCAGTTAAAGGACGCTCGTTGAGGGAGGGAAGCCTTATGCGTATTTCTGCTGGCAGGGCTCCTTTATCACTCACTGTGAACAATTGATATTTGAGTAAATATGCGGACCTGCTTATTTGTAATGGGCTCTATAGGAAAACATGCCATGTCAATGAAAGGTTTACCAAAGGCAGTATCTCGTAAGAATGTTGCAGCCACATTACTCATGCCGAAGTGCGTTGTCATAGTGGACGAGTGTGCTCAGGGTCGGGAGGGTCTTAAAACCCTGCTCGAGAATGTAAAGCCTCGTTGGTTTATTGTGGAGACGGTGTCTTCGTTAGAGGCATTTTGGCGCCTGCACAACCCAGCACTTGAACGTACTGTCGCCATAATTGTACACATTGAGGGTACAATTAGTACGATAGTAGCTGGTCGAGCTTTCATTTGTCAAGTTAGGCTGCTGCTTCCGCATTTGCGGGTCATGGTATTGAGCTCAGGATCTTTGGGGCTGGCTGGAGGCACTTGTACATGTGCGTGGGAAAGTCATTCTAATTACGGCCTTCCGTTGAAATTTCTTCTTGAGTCATTAGTTATCTGGTTGCGAAAGGTGGATGAAGACACTACGCAGGCTTGGCAGTGGACCACTATTAAGGAGTGGCGGGCGCTGGCAGGCGCTCTTGGGGGGGTGCCTATTCACCGTCAGGCCCGTGAACTTGGGGTGCATCCCAAGACACTTTATACTCAAAGGATCAGTGCGTTACGGCGATTGGGCTTACGTAGCTTGCGTGATTTGTTTAACGCTGGCGTTATGTCACTCGTTTTCCCAAAAGTGAGAGAATACTATCTTAGGGGAGGGAAGCATGATGAATAGTTTTAAACCGGCGCGTTCCAAACAAAGTACAGAAATACAAGGTCGGCCCCAGAAGCTCACTCGCCGAGCCGCTATGCAGAAGTTGCCGCCAGAAGTAGCACACTTAAAAGGAAGACCACTATACTATATTATAGCACAGTGGGGATTGCGACTTGGTAGGACTTTTAGCCCTAGCGAGGTACAGGCGGCGTTTCATTTGACACCACAACAGGCGAGTAACATGCTGCGTTATATTTATACGCAAGCGGATGATCAAGTGGTTTGCGAACAATACACGGTGCTGAACAAGTTCGGGCGAGAGGCTGTGCGGGCTTGGCGTATTGTCTCTGTGACGTCTGGCCCTGCAGCCCCCGTTGCCACTCGCCGACGACCTGCTCGGTCCCAGGATGCAGCCCTGTTAAGTGCCTTGCGAGCACAGTTGGCTATAGACGAGGAGTGACCAGTAGCGAGTAATCCTTATAGCTGACAATCTGCATTATTAGCCAGTCAGACTTTCGCCGCGATGATGCACAGCGAGAGACCAATGATGTTCAAAATATTCGTACTTAGTGTAGTAAATATTGAATTCAGATGTTCTGGGCGCGTATAGACAGCCATGGCTTTCACCGTATTTTCTCCGAGCATAATACTTTTTTATATATTTATCACATGTACATGAGTTCGTTTATATGTCCGGCAGCATATAGTGGCGCTTTATCTAGTGTCGTTAATAGTATTAGTATAAACTAGCCGTAGACACTAACTTTTCTAAGTTTCCGACTTTCAGGAAATATGTACCGCCTCACTCGATAGTTACGTTAATTATTAAACCATGCTTCAATTATTATGGGGTATATGTATTGGCGGATTAAACTCAAAGTCATTTCTCAATTAATTTGAGATAACAGAAAAAGGTAATATTTATGTCAGTGTTTACAATTTATTGTCACGGTACCGGTGGTTCCGCAGGGCAAGGTATAGAAAAAGCAGAGATTATTAATATTTTTAGTAATCACTCACCAGGTGTAAGTGGTAGTCATGATCGAATCTTAATGCCTAATGATGCATTTTGTAACTGGAAAAAAACTCAAGTATTCAATGCAAGAAATATAGTTAAATCCCGACCAGAACATATTACCCTCGAAGGGGTTGCAGGCAATGGAATGCCTCATAATCGCTGGTTTAATTATACTACTGGGCAATGGCAACATGATAAACAGTTCTTGCCAAAACCAAAGATGATTCTTGCTGCCGTTGGTTTAGGGGTAGACCGAAATGTTGAAAATGCGGTCAATTATCTTGAGTGGATGGCGTTAAATAAAATGTTACCACAAAAAATAAATATGCTAGGTTGGAGTAGGGGGGCAATAGCAAGTATTCGAATTGCCTACGAGCTGTCAAAGATACCTCATTTCAGTAATATTCCAGTGAATATTTTTGCAATCGATCCAGTGGCCGGAGTTGGGCATAACAATGAGCATAGAATACTCGGTAACGTGAAAAATATGGTGTCCATCATCTCTACTGGAGAAAATCGGCGGGGTTTTTCTCCTATGATTACTTCAACTTACCTATCATTAGTTCACCCTTATCAAACACGCTATATTGAGCTAAACTTCCCCGGCTTACATGCCTCTGCCGCTAAATCAACGAATGCGGTAGGACGGATATGCTTCAATCTTGCATATCGGTTTCTTACTCACCATGGGACAAAATGTGGTATTTTAGATATGTTTAAGATGAGTAATAGAGCTTGCCTTGATGCTTATGGGCTACTTTTGCAGCATCGTGGAGGAACTAATGGCGTTCATGATAAGAAGGACCCATATAAAAATGAAAAAGGGGTACCAACAACCCACTCCTTCGTTAATGCTATGGTGACAGGCCTGGGTCGAAAGGAACGACAAATTGTAACGAACACTAGCTCTCCTTTTTTCTATAATTCTCATCATGAAGCTATTTTTCAGCTGGTTTATCCTAAAATTTATAATTCATTCATCATAAATCAAAGTAATTCCGGAGTTCTGTTAAGAGATGTTAACACTCAAGATGAGTGGGCCAGTCTTAAACTCCAAGTTGGTGAGGCGGTGACAAAAATTATTTTATACGAAATTGAAAATTTTTATGGACCTCTTTTCATTGAAGGTGAAAGTGTAGTTCAAGAAAAATCATTTATGTTCGATATGAATTTATTCGACGATGAAGTATTGCGAACACGTATGTAGCACAGAAATTTTTTTAACACGAGCGGATCAGCTTACCCTATCTAAGACTGAGTTTTATGGTTAAGGGGGGTGAAAAATCTGCGCTCATCAGCGGTAAAAAAACACACCGTAGTGGGTCCCTTAAACCAGTTGCATCCTCGGCCGTTGAAACAGATAATCACGCAAAATTTCATGGAATATTTTGTTAAAAAAACATTGTACATCGATGTTCATGAAAAAAACATTATATTATATAGTTGCAGATTCAGCTGGGATGTATTTGCAGCTTATGGCTCATGCCGTATCTCAGATACCTAGTATACATCGAAGTATATAAGATGCCATGTAATAACATCATGCCCATTTCTGACTGGTTGAATAATTCACAACTCATTCAACTATTACTGCTTATTAAAATGTGCGGCCAAACTAAACTATTTTTTGATTTCACACGGGGTAAGTTTGTGGTGGAATAAACAAGGTTTCTGAAAGAATTTTTTGTTGTAATTATTGGTGGTTAAGTGCATGCAGTAAATATACAACGATAATATAGTACTGAATTAATTTTTATATAGTCTGAATCGCAGTCTCATATCATTAATTACATCTTTAAAAGTCCATATTATCAGTATACATCCGCATTAAAGTTTATTGATAAATTGAGATGTTATTTGACATCAATTAAATGCTAGATTATGAAAGACTGCGCGTGATTTTAAAGGAAAATAATGATAATTATTAAAAAAGTGAAGCCTGATACAAGTATTTCCAGCGCTAGCGGCACCTTAAAATTAATTAGCCTTCGTCACAAAAATAAGCTTATCATCACATTTCTTCTTGTGATACTTGAAAACGCTTTGTATCTTCTTTATCCACTGCTGGCAGGTTTTGCAATAAACGCGATCGTTACTGGTAAAGCGTGGCATGCAGTGTCTTATGCTGTGATGGTTTTTACCATGTGGCTCATCGGGGCTGCTCGGCGCAGCGTTGATACCCGTGTCTTTTCGCGAATTTATGCAGAGCTGGCAGTGTCGGTCATCCTTGTGCAACGACGTAAAAGCCTTAGTTCTTCAACTATCGCAGCTCGGGTAACCTTGTCTAGGGAGTTCGTAGATTTCTTTGAAAAGCATTTACCTGTATTAATAACTTCACTGACGTCGGTCCTAGGAGCTGCGCTCATGCTAGTGGTTATTGAATTATGGACAGGTATTATTTGCCTTAGTGTAGTAGCTATTTTGGGCTTTTTTCTGCCGGCTTATACAAAAAGCAATGAGGTGCTGTTCATCAGGGTTAATGACCGACTTGAAAAAGAAGTGAGCTTTATCGATTGCGCATCTACAACCTCACTGAGCAGGCATTACAACTTACTAGCTGGACTACGCATCCGTTTATCTAATCGTGAGGCGCTGGGATATCTTTCAATTGGCACTGTAACTGCTCTATTATTCGGTATGACCATCCTTATTATGGTGTTTCGTGGGGGTGCAGATGCCGGTCATATTTATTCGGTTTTAACCTATTTATGGATGTTCGCGATGAGTCTTGACGACTGGCCCCAGTTACTGGAAAAATATTCTCAACTCAGGGATATAGGAAAACGGGTTGGGACTGAGCTATAATGGATTCATAGCATAGTCTGCAATAGTAATCTTCATTCAATAATGTATTACTTTTAATTTCAACGCATAAATTTATGTTTGAAATTAATAAGTATAGTTTAAATTTACCTAGAATGTAGTTGCTTGGCACACATAAAATCATATATAATTCAAGTTTATATGTAACAACAAATTCCACAACCCGACTAATATCAATCATTTTAAAATGGTTGTCAACTTGTGTAGGGAAGTAATGGTTGGGGTTGAAAGGGGCTTTGTTGAATAAATCAAACTTTTGGCCGTAGTCAGGATCAGATCACCACATTCTCGATCCTGTAGCGGTATCCCGTGGCAAAACAAAAGTTCAAAATCACCAAGTGAAACGTCTACAGCAAAGCCCTCGTCAATCGGGGCTCACTGACATTCTGGCTTGATGAGTCGGCCATTCAGGCCTGGTATGACGAGCCCAACACGTCTTCACGTGGCCGTCCTCAACGTTATTCTGAGCTCGCTATTTCTACCGTACTGATGCTCAAACGCGTTTTTCACCTCACGCTGCGCGCAGGGATTTATTAACTCCATTTTTACCCTGATGAAGCTCCCGCTCAGGTGCCCGAATTACTCCTGCGTCAGCTGGCGGGCAAAATCCGTCACTATCCCGTTTAAAAACCCTACTAGAGGCGAGATTGCCCATCTGGTTATCGACTCCACCGGATTACAAGTCTTCGGTGAAGGGGAGTGGACGGTGAAAAAACACGGTCAGGAAAAGCGCCGCGTCTGGCGGAAACTTCACCTGGCGGTGGACGCCGGTACTCATGAGGTTATCTGCGCTGACCGGTCCCTGAATAATGATACTGACGCAGAGGCATTCCCGGGACTTATTCCGTCAGACCCACCGGAAAGTTACGGTCGCTTCTGCCGATGGTGCTTATGACACAAAACTTTGCCCTGACGGGCTGCGGCAAAAAAATCAGGGCGCATATCCCACCGCGGACCCGGGCGGGTTACTGGGCGGCGGAGTATGCGGACAGAAATCAGGCGGTGGCCAGGCGGAGACTCACGGGGAGCAATGCTTACTGGAAATGGGACACGGCTAATAACCGACGTTCGGTGGCCGAAACGGCGATGTACCGGGTTAAACAACTTTTCGGTGAACACCTATCGCTGCGTGACTACACCTTAAACAAAATGACGCGTGCAGGGATGCAAGAAAATGTGCGTATTGCCTGAGTAAGTCAGTGACGGGAGGCGCTTTTATCTGAACCCGATTTCTTCAACAAAGCAGTTGAGAGGTTATAGCTTCTTGCAATGGCGCTTACATTTATTGGTGTTGAATAATTGAATAATTGAATAGCTGTATTTTCACATAATGCTGCGTTGTATAAATGATGTGATGAGTTATCCTTTGTTACAAATTAGGGTATCGCAAAAAAATTACTCCGCAATTGGGTATTATATTTCCATATGCTTTTTTATTGTAAGTATTTTAAAATAATTGAGAGAAATTTAATGTCAAAGAGCTATTATTTGGTAATAAATGATAAAACCACCTGTGGTGGAATTATCACTGGGGGGGACCCCAATCATATGTTGCTTGGAAAATCGGTCGCTCGAGAAAATGATCACGTTACTTGCGGCAAAGTTGCGGGCTTGTTTGTCATCATCGGTTACATTCCGGGGGATAAGGAAGGGCGTAAATTTGCTGGAACCTTACACAGCCAGAGTACTTGCCCATGCCAAGCAGCATTTGTTCCATCGATAATAAATAATATGCTTGATTCTTCGAATATCGTGTTTACTTTGAATGAAAGTGAACTACAACAGTCAACGATGCTCACTGATTTTGAGATGATTGGGCATTCTAATAGTCAAATATACTATCAAGTACTATGCTCTTTTTTGGCACTTAAGCAAAATTTTTTTATAAGCCGCGGAGACTTAATTTATGGAATCCAAGAGGAGAGGGCGCATTATATTTCTCAGTTACATCCTGGGTACTCGCTTGAAAACAAAACACATCCACCTTTGGTGATTGATGTTTATAACAATACTATTTCGACTGAAGTTTCTCTGAATAACCCTAAATTCACTACTGAAAAATATAGTTCAAACCCAGTGAGACAAATTAATAATATTTTGATACCAAATGACCTAGAACGTTTGGCTAGAAAATGGCGCGATGGAGATGAGTATTTGTGGGGGGCGTATTTTCGGGTTGGGAAAATAAACCATAAATTTAATATTAAGTCTATTTATAAAGAGGTTGCGGATAACTATAAAAAGGACTGGTACTATGAAGTACACACCGGTTCACCAGGTGTTACAGGGTATGCACCACGTTTACTATGGAAGCGTGGAAGTAAACTTGGAATAGAAATGACAGCTCAAAATGATGCAATCCATCATTTACACTTTGTCCTTGATGGACTGATGATTGTAGATATTGTAGAAAAAAAGGCTCCTCATGGTATTTCTGTTACTGCTTCAGAATTACGATACATCTACCGAAATCGTGACAGGTTACAAGGAAAAATTCATTTCTACATGCGTGGTGAGAGAGTTAGAGCTCCATGGGATATATCCCCACTGCTATGGTCTAAATATAAACCTTCTAAGCCTTCGCCCCGCGCTTTTGAATCCATAGAGCTACACAACAAAAAAACCATATCATTTTTTGGAATGCTAAGATTTAAATATAACTGAAGTGGTTGGTATTGTTTTATTTACGTGAAAATATATTTTTGACTGAATACGAATTCAATAGTAGCCTACAGTCCGCAGAACCTTGGTTTCCCCTGAATGATTAATAATGAAAAGACCTAGAATATTCCTTTATTCCTTTATTCCTTTTGAGCGTGGATTGTTGGCTTATCCAGAATTTAGATTTGGCCGGTATCAAGCTGATACTACTTGCTATAGTATCGTAGTATATGGGGACGTAAAGACTAATGAAAGAACTTGGCAGTTTTTTTATCTAAATAGCTGCACCGAATAGTAGATCACTTTAAGGGAACTCAGTCCAGATTATGCGATCTGATCAATCGCCAAATATCCCATATCACCAACCGGACTGAGCGATGCCGATCATAGCACCCATTCCT
>Ga0302174_10000295_pt1 | contig 17816 bp, 14 predicted proteins | sample I_Fen_N3_2_FD_198789 | JGI IMG/M metagenome (GOLD analysis project Ga0302174, IMG submission 198789) | Peat permafrost microbial communities from Stordalen Mire near Abisko, Sweden - I_Fen_N3_2 | ecosystem: Environmental > Terrestrial > Soil > Wetlands > Permafrost | place: Sweden: Abisko... | reverse complement strand
GAGCTACAGACAACAGCCAGCACAGGTTTATCAACGCCACCGCCAGACTTACCGCTCGGTGACTGCCATGCTGGCGTGACGCGTAGTTATAAGCATGGCTACGATGGGCCTAGTAGACTTATCGCCACGCAGCAATCGTCTCCCCAACGTGAAGGTGGCATCAACCACGAACACACCCAAAAAGTATTAACCAGCCCCAGAAAAATAGCGGGTTTAACCAAGCCAGCAAACCGATGATAATGCCGAGGAACCCACTGCCAGAGTCGCCCATGAAAATCCGTGCGGGAGGGAGGTTCCAGAACAAGAAGCCGGCCACCGTCACGGCCAGCAGCAGCGGCAGCCAACTCGCCCAGGCCTGCCCGTTTATCAAGTAAAGCAGCGGTGGCATGCCGCCAAACCAGTACAACCCCCACCCCGCCGCCAGGAAGTGCCCAAGCAGGCGCCAGCGAGCGGCGATGCGACCGTGATCGTCCATGAAGCCGATCAACGCAACTAGGCTACCAGCAGCCACTACGCCGATGACCAACTCAGTATCGACCGCCCCGACCCAACCGAGGCACAACGCCCCCGCCATGAAGGCAGCGACAAAGGCTAGACCACCACCGCGCGGGGTGGGCAAGGTGTGAGAGCTACGGGAATTGGGAATATCCAGCAGGCTGCGCGACAGCGCATAACAGCGCAGCGCTGCAGTCATCAGCAACGAAGCGGCGGCGGCCGCGAACATCAACCACATCATGGGTGATCATCCAGCAAGGATCGAGAGGCCTTTTCCAGGCCTTGACTCAGTGTAACGGGAAGTGTCCAACCAAGCAGTTGGCGGTTTTTGGTAATGTCGACCTGCAAAGAACCCAGCAGACGCTGAGCAAGATCTCGCCGACCAACCATCAGCGCCGCCAGCCTCAACATAGTCGCCGGGAGCGGTATCAGCCAGGCCGGTCGCACGAGCGCCCAGCCCAGTGCCCGCAATAGCTGGGTCAAAGATACGTCGTCGCAGTCACTGACCAGGAAAATCTGGTTGGCAGCTCGCTGATGATCAATGCAAGTCACAATCAAGTCGAGCAGATTATCCATCGCGACCAAGCTGCGCCAGTTATCGATGGCTCCTAGTGGCAAAGGCAGCCTGCGCTGAACCCAGCGCATCATGCTGTGGAAGTTGGCTTTAACGCCAGGCCCGTATAACAGCACCGGACGAATCACTACCACGTGCACACCGGTGGCAGTCGCTAGCTCGAACAGCCCCTGCTCAGCCTCGTGCTTGGAGACCCCATACGGGTCCTGCGGTGCCGGAACGTCATCGGCGGTCAACGCCTGACCGGGCCGGCTAAGCTCGCCATTTACTTTGATCGAACTGATGAAGATGAACCGGCGAACGCCCGCTGCAGCGGCCTGACGTGCCAGGTTGAGGGTACCTTGGACATTGACCCGTCGAATCTCGTCAAGGCTGTTGTCGGCAGTTTCGTTCATCACATGCACACGTGCTGCTGTGTGTATCACCACATGAACCCCGGCCAGGGCAGCTCCCCAGGCCGTTTCGCGGCTCAGCTCCCCGACCGTAAACGGCTCCACGCCCGCAGCCGATGCTGCGCCGCTGCTACGTAGCGCCTAGCGAACATCAAACACACCCGCATCAAGCAAAGCTGCGGCAAAGTGCACTGCCAACAAAGCCATCGGCACCGGTGACCAAAATTGCCCGCGTACTCATCGACGCACACCTGGTTAAGACGCCACAACACTATGGACGAACCCAACAGAGGGACGATTTGCTGCACCGCAGAATCGAACGGCGAGGCGGTACGACCGCTCACTTAGTGTTCTACCCAAAGGCACAATGGCTTGCCATGCATCGTTGTCTAAAGCCCGTGTTGTTGGTCAGCGGCCAAGTATACAGTTGTTAGGTCGTTGACTCGACTCAGAAAAATCCGGCGAGCGGGAGGGAAAAGGCCGGTCAACCCACATCAGCGCACCTGCGATGCCCCCGCCCGAGTAACAGCACGGGCCTGGCCAGTAGCCTCGCTATCACCCTGCGCCGCACCTCCAGGCAGGCTGGTCTCGGGCACTGGGCTCAGCCAGACATTGACGCTGTCGACGCTGTCCTGATTCAACTCACCTGCCCAGCGATTGAGCAGGAACAGGTTGGTGATGAAGTCATACTGCGACTTGAGCAGGTCACGACGGGTCTTGAACTCGTTCTGCACCGCAGTCAGCACATCCACAGCGTTGACCACGCCAAAGGTAAAGGCCTTTTGCGCAGCGACGCTGGATTTCTGCGCAGAGGACAAGGCATTGCGATTAGCGCGGATCTTCTCGACGCTGGACTGGGCAGTGAGATACGCCGTAGTGGTTTCGCGCACCACCTGGCGGCGAATGCCCTCCATCTGGACTTCAGCGGCCAATTGCTCGTCGTAAAGGCCCCGAACCCGAGCGGAGGTAGACCCGCCACTATAAAGGGGGATCTTTACACCAAGCGTTGCGACATAACTGTCACTACGCGGCGCCTGGGTGTTGTCATAGCCCTGGTCACTTTGCTGCGCGTTCAGGCTAAGCGACAGCTGGGGATAGTGCTCACCCTTGCCTTCACGCACTGCTGCATCAGCAGCCTCGGCGCCACTCTGGGAGGCCTTGAGCATCGGATTGGTTTCAACTGCCTGAGTAATCCAGCTCTGCAATGGGCGCGTCGACGCCTGCAACTGCACATCATTACGCACCCGGCTCAGCGGCTCGCTGATCGGCCGTCCGACGATTTCGGCCAAGGCCTCGCGACTGACCTGGACCTGGTTACGCGCGTCTACCTCCTGCGCCGCGAGGGAGTCGACGCGCGCTTGCATGTCGAGCTTGTCGGTGATCTTGGCCATCTGCCGGTCGAACATCATACTGACCCGATCAAGGTTCTTTTGCGTAGCGCGGCGTTCGGCCTGAACGAGCGCCAGTTCATCGTCAGCAGCCAAGGCAACGAAGTAGCGCTTGGCCAAGTCGACGGTCGCTTCGGCCGAGGTATCTTCCGCCTGCTGACCCTTCTGGTCCTTGACGCTCTTGGACTTCTGATAACGCTCCCACGCAGGCTTGTTGTACAAGTACTGAGTCAAGCTGAGCGAGTAGTTTTCGTTGTTGTAGATGTCCCGCGTGTTTTCATTCTTGCGCAACACACGGCTGGTATTGGCATTGGCCGACACTTGCGGCAACAAGCCACCAAGGGCCTCGCGCTGTTGCTCAGCGGCAGAACGCGCACGGGCATAGGCCGCCAGCACACGGGGGTCTTCCAGACGGGCCTCGCGATAGAGACCTGCGAGGTCAAGCGTGTAACTCGACGCTGCAACTTCCCTAGGCACTTCACCTTGGGGTTGCACCGCCAGCGCTTGGCTGGCGGCCATGCACATCAAAACACCGGGTAGCAAACGCACAATCATTCCTCGATCAGCGATTCAGCGAACATGTTGCGCGCTGGTTTCAGGAGATACTGCAACATGGTGCGCTCACCTGCGTTGATCAGGACATCAGCCGGCATACCGGGTTGCAGTTTGCGATTGCCTAGTTTCTTCATGCCGTCTTCAGATACCTTGACCCGCACCAGGTAGTATTGATCGCCAGTGCGCTCTTCGGTCAGGCTGTCGGCAGAAACGCGGATCAACGCGCCTTCGATTACCGGCGTTGTAGCCTGGTTGAAGGCGACGAAGCGGATATCTGCTGTCCTGCCAAGCTCAAGGCGGTCGATGTCCTTGGTTGCAACCTTGGCTTCGACGACCAACTCGGAACTCGCCGGTACGATGTCCAGTAGCGGGGTGGCGGCACTTACAACGCCACCGATGGTGTGAACCTTCATGTCCAGCACCATGCCGCTCTCGGGTGCACGAATGACTACCCGCGACAAACGATCACGCAGCGCCGCTTCCCGCTCCTGAAGGTCGAACACCTGGGCCTGGACTTCAGACAACTCATTAGCCACATCCGAGTCGAATTTCTTTTTCAATTGCACAATCTGCAGCTCGGTTTCACCGATCTGCAGCTTGGTCTTGGTGATGCTCGACTGATGGTCCGCGACTTCGGTCTTGAGCAGGTCGAGCTTGCGCTCTTGCTCGAGCAAACGCTGATTGTCGACGAAGCCCTCGGCCAGCAGTTCTTTCAACTGCTTGATTTCACCGGAGTAGGACTTCTCCAGGTTGCGCTTGGTGCGGATCATGTCGTCGAGGCCGGCGATCTGCTCCTTCATCTGCTCGATGCGTTCGCGATTGACTGAAATCTCACCCATCAGCGAGTCATGTCGAGCCCTGAATACCTGCAGCTCTCCGCCCAGCGCCTCCCTGGCCCGCTCAGAGTCGGTGCCATCCATGGTTACCGCCGGGATATCCTGCAGACCATCACGCTCTGCACGCAGGCGTGCCTCCTTATAGCGGCCGACAATCAGCTGGTTGCGTGTAGATTCGTACTCAGCACTGAGCTGTGCTTCATCCAGCACGATCAGCGGATCGCCTTTTTGTACCAGATCGCCATCGCGAGCCAGCAGCTCCTTGACGATTCCGCCCTCCAGATGCTGCACGGTCTTGCGGTAGTTCTGTACGGTCACCACACCGGAACCGTGCACCGCATTGCTCAATGGGGCGAAGGCAGCCCAGGTGCCGAAGACGCCGAAGGTGATCACGATAATGGTGATGCCGATACGGCGGATGCCGCGATCGGAGGTTTGCACCTCGTCGAAGTTATGGTCGAACGTGGTGATCGCTTTACTGCTCATCTGGAAATCCCTTCACGCGCCGGGGCTGGTGGTGGTAACCGCCACAGCGGCGGCCGGCGCTGGTGGCGCTGATTTTGGAGCGGCAGGCACAGCCGCCGGAGGCTGCGGTGCATCAGGCTGAGAGACGCGCTGCTTGCCCTTGGCCTGCTGAGACGCCAGTTCAGCGATGACCCGGTCGCGGTCGCCGTACAACGAAATGGTGCCGGCCGACATCACCAGCACGCGATCCAGACGACTGAGGATGTTGGGGCGGTGCGACACGATAAATACCGTAGCGCCGGTTTCCTTGAGTTTCTGCAGTGCCACGCCCAGGGCGCGCTCGCCGACATCATCCAGATTCGAGTTAGGCTCGTCGAGCACGATCAGTCGCGGGTTACCGTAAATGGCACGAGCCAAGCCGATACGTTGGCGCTGGCCGCCCGAAAGGTTGACTCCATCCGAACCAATCACGGTGTCATAGCCGTCGGGCAGCATAAGGATCATTTCGTGAACGCCGGCCATTTGCGCGGCTTGCACGACCTTGTCCGGGTCAACCTTGTCGAATCGAGCAATATTTTCGCTGATGCTGCCTTCGAACAGTTCGATGTCCTGCGGCAGGTAGCCGACATAAGGGCCCAGCGCGTGCTTGTCCCAGCTATGGATGTCGGCGCCGTCCAGGCGTACCACGCCATGCTGCGGCGGCCAGATACCCATGATTGCCCGTACCAGTGTGGACTTGCCCGCGGCACTTGGGCCAACGATACCGACGATGGACCCTGCAGGTGCCGCGAAGCTGATATTGCGGATAACCGGCGCTTTCGCGCCTGGGGGTGCAACGACCAGGTTTTCCACCTGAATGTGCCCTTCCGGTGCGGGCAGCGGCATGCGCTCCGGCTCTTTGTTGAGGTCATCCATGACCTTGCTCAGGCGATCGTACTGAACCTTGGCAGCGACGAAACCCTTCCAACTGCCGATCATCTGATCGATAGGCGCCAGGGCGCGACCCAACAGCAGAGAGCCCGCCATCAGCAGGCCAGGATTGATTTCATGAGTGACCACCAGGTAGGCACCGATGCCCAGCATGATTGACTGCGACCAGGTGCGGAATGTTTTAGAGATGGTGGTGACGATACCGCCCTTGTCACTCGCCTCGGACTGCAGCAGCATGATTTGCCGTTGACGCTTGGCCCAGCGATTCATCAGTGTCTCGAGCATGCCCATCGACTCGATGACTTCAGCATTGCGCAACGTCTTGGTAGTCACCATGTTCGAGGCTACGTTTTCCTTGTTGGCATTGGCCAGGGCATTGGCAGTCAAGCGGTGGTTGACGAAGGCCAGCACGGTCAGAACTGCGCCGCATGCCAGCGTCATGTAACCGAACCAGGGATGGAACAGGAACATGACCAAGGTGTAGATAGGGAACCAGGGCGCGTCGAAAAAAGCGAACAGCCCATTGCCGGTGAAGAACTGCCGCAGCGCAGTGAGGTCATTCAACGACTGCGCGGTAGCGTCTCCGCCACCGCTATTCAGTGCTCGTTTGAAGCTGGCACGGTAGACATCTCGACTGAGCATCACGTCGAGCCGGTTGCTGATGCGCACCATCACCCGCGATCGCACCCACTCAAGCGACCCCAAGGTCGCCATCAACAAGGTCAGAATTACAGTCAGCATAAGCAAGGTCGAGGTGCTGCTCGATGGCACCACACGCCCAGAGATCTGGATCATGTAGAACGTTGGCACGAGCATCAGCGTGTTGACGAAGAAGCTGAAGAAACCGACCGAAAGGAAGCTGCTCTTACAGGCTTTGAAGGCGGCTTGCAGGTTGTTTTCGGATAGTGAACTCATGGTATCCATACTGAGGAGGGCAAAAAACGGCAAGTAGTGTAACACTCGAATAGGGGCGGCAGCGTGCCTGATTCCCCACGGCGTCCCTTGACGAGCCGATGAAGCGTTTTACTTATGAAGAATTAATGACCAGCGTCAACAAACGAGCTTAAGGGAACTTTCAGATTCAAATTAGATATCACAAGGCCGCCAGCGTAATTGCCTAGCGACCAAAGGTACTAGTCGGGTAGCCCCAGCTCATTACTGATCAAGGGCCCCTTGAGAACCGTACGTGCGATTTTCACCGCATACGGCTCAAGCCGTTAGTAAGCCTTCCGAGGAAGACCGGCGTATCGGCCTCTCTGCGCCTCTGGAGCCAATACACCTTTGCAATCAGTTCCGAGTCGACTACGCCTCCCTCCGATAGTGGTGATAGGTGGCAGGCCGCAGACACGCGCTTTCGCCCGCGCTCTGTCATGCTGGCATGCTCTCGCTACTTCTGAAGTAGCCCCATCAGACTTTATGCAATGAACGACCGCGCAGAAGTCTGCCCGGTTTCCCGTGGGGTGATGTTCCAACCCCTATCCAAACCATTACAGTCCGGCGTTCGCTTTCTCTGCGATCCCTTACCCACACGGCCAACAGCTCACCTTACGGCTCACCTGCCCAAAGGCAGCAGTATGGGCTTACCACGTTCCTTACCTGTCACACGACCAGGTTAGAGACTGCCTTTTCGCCGGGAGCCTTGTGATGACGTATTTCCACATCCCACAGAAATAACCAACTCACTACCTTTTGGTTCATGCCTATCAGCCGCTTTGGCATGCTTTCAGTCACGGTGTTTATCAGCAGTTCACTTGCGTTGCTCATACTGGCCAGCCTGGCGCCTCAAACCGGTACGAATCCGAGTATTTTTGCTTCACCTCGCAGCGAAAGCACACCGTCAAGGGGCTCCGTTGTCACAAGAGCTTCACACACCACCGTTAACAGCGATGCATGTCTTGTTAGGCTACCGCTGGTCATACATTGAGTCCGCTGCCAATACGTACTTGCAATGGCAGGACAATGACAGGTAAAGCCTCGTGCCGCACAGGATGGTCTGAAGTAGGCAGCTATTTTTCGACCGCTGGGCCATAGGGGATTCAAAAAACGGCAGCCGTTCAAAATCGATCAAGTCTGCCGCCTATTTCATCCATTTTTCCGCAGCAAGCGCCTTGAAGCGACTATTTCCCTCATTAAGGGCGCACCTCTCCGCGCCGGAAAGAAAATGTCGACATGCCATCCACAGGTTCGACAGGGCGGAAAACGTCACCATCTGAGCAGTGTTTTTCACCAAGCCTCGAAAGTACACTTTCGTATAACCAAACTGACGCCTGATCACCCGAAACAATGGGATGGACTCCTCCTCACCTCGGTATTTTGCGTGCCAGACTGGAGGTACGAACCACAGTCAACGGCGAAAGGGAGTCTACAAATGAAACTTATGCGCATTGGAATCGATCTGGCCAAAAGCGTGTTTCAGATCCACTGCGTGGATGGTCATGAGCAACCAGTCTGGCGGCAGCGCTTGCCTCGTGATCGCTGGCTTCAAACGGTGCTGGAGAAGATCGAGCCCGGCTGTGAGGTCGGCACGGAAAGTTGCGGCGGTGCACACCATTGAGCGCGACAACTTCAGGCAAACGGATATCGAGTGAAGCTAATCGCGCCGCAATTCGTCAAGCCGTACGTCAAGAGCAACAAAAATGATGCCAACGATGCAGAGGCAATCTGTGAGGCAATCAGCCGCCCCAGCATGCGCTTCGTCGTCATCAAGAACATTGTGCAGCAGGATATTCAAGCGACGCATCGCATCCGGGCCTCCTTAATCGAACAACGGACTGCCAAAGCCAATCAGATTCGGGGGCTTGTCGCCGAGTACGGCCTCATCGCCCCGAAAGAATTGCTGATGCTACGTCGTGCGATACCGTGCTGGCTCGAAGATGCGGATAACGGTTTGACGCTACGTTTTCGCCGATTGCTGGATGGCTTTTGAGGAGACCTACGCGTCCTGGATAAGCGAGCCTGCGAACTCGACAGCGACATCGCTGCGATAGCGAAAAGCGAACCGGCCGCCCTTCGTATGCAACAGCTGCGCGGCATCGGCCCGATGATTGCTCCCGCACTCGTCGTGGCTCTCGGTGATCCTCGCCAGTTTGCCAATGGCCGACAGTTCGCTGCCTCACTGGGATTGACGCCGAGGCAACATAGCTCGGGCGGCAAGGATCGACTGCTTGGTATCAGCAAGCGCGGCGACGCGTATCTACGAACACTGATGGTCCATGGTGCCCGCTCAGCGTTGCGTACGGCGAAACCCAAGGACGACCGACTCAGCAAGTGGGCCGTCCGATTAGCCGAGCGCTCACATCCCAATGTGGCTGCTGTGGCGCTGGCGAATAAAACCGCATGCATGGCATGGGCGATGCTGCGTCACGATTCTGACTACCAACCGGATCTGGCAGCAAGCTGATCTATTTACGCGAAGCACCCTATGAAAGTAAATCCTTAGCCACGATTGCGAAGCAACCTGAGCGATGGCAAACCGGTCGAACCGGCGTCGGAAAAACCCTCAGCATCCAAGTGCGAAAAGCACGGCGAAACAATTGGGAGCCGACGCGCGAATAGCCCATCATGGCCCAGCATCGAGCCCGATGCCGTAGTCAGAGGCCGAATATACGTGTGCAGTCGGCACGGGGGTCAAAGCAAAGAGGCTTGCAGAGAGGAGGAGTCCATATAGGATGCTCAACCTTGGAGCGGACCTGAGCCTTGGCTCTCTCTATCTTGCGTATTGCTTTGTACAACACGCTGCGTTTTCCGTGCTTCTTGTAGACGCTGCGCCGGACTGCAACCTGCCAGGTGACTTGGCGTTCAGCATCCTCTTTGCGCTTCTCGACACCGGTATAGCCTGCATCGGCGCAGACCACGTTCTCAGCACCGTGTAGAAGTTTGTCGACTTGGGTCACGCCCGCCACGTTGGCCGCCGTGACCACCATGCTGTGCACCAGCCCCGAGTCATCGTCGACACCAATGTACGCCTTGGCGCAGAAGTAATACTGGTTGCCCTTCTTCGTTTGGTGCATTTCCGGGTCGCGCTTGCCGTCCTTGTTCTTGGTCGAACTGGGTGCATGAATCAGCGTGGCATCGACGATGGTGCCTTGTCGCAGTGACAAGCCACGGTCGCCCAGACAGCCATTGATCACGCCGAGAATGCCAGTGGCCAACTCGTGTTTTTCCAGCAGGCTACGGAAGTTGAGGATGGTGGTTTCGTCCGGGATTCGCTCCAGGCTCAGACCGGAAAGCTGGCGCGGGATCGTCGTCTCGTAAAGCGCCTCTTCCATCGCCGGATCGCTGTAACCGAACCAATTCTGCATTAAAAGAACACGCAGCATAGCCATCAACGGATAAGCCGGAAGACCCCCTTCGCCTTTCGGGTAATGAAGTTCGATCAGGACAATCAAAGCCTTCCAGAGCACGACCCGATCCATCTCGATCAGGAACATTCCTTGCGGGTCCTCTTGCGCTTACCGGCGTACTCGGCATCGGCGAAGGTCATTTGCTCCATCATCGAAAGGCTCGGCGATTGGTGTCCGGTGATTTTGCCAAATCAGGAAGTCCTTTTCAGAATTTCCCTAAGCCCAGACGCTGATCAGCAGCCATATCATGCCCGAGCCAAAGCATTGACGGATGACATTATTAACGCCATAAGTATTTGATAATATTTAGGATTTTAATTAGAGCGCGGGTCGTTGCAGCGCTCGCATCGCACTCAATCCACACCTGCCATCATTGAGCCGGAGATTTAGTTCAGTGAAAAAATGTAAATTTTTTTACATAGTGAGTTGACAACATTTTCACATCCCTGCATCTTCGTCCCTCGCATGGAGCATCCGCTGTCCGTTCCAGGCGTATGCACGGGTTCGAGCAAGTAAGCTGCCGGTGTTTTTGTTTAAAAGGAGCTTAACAACGCCATGTCCTCGCCTTCGCAGCCGCTAGATGGCCTGAAAATCAGCTCGAGAGTCACGCTGCTCGAGCCAGGCATGTACATCTTCCGGTACGCCTCTCAGCCGCCCGCCGACAAACCAGTGTGCATCGCACTGCAGCAAGCGCCACTCGGTAAAGGCTCGATCGATTTCTTCCCCGCCGAGGGTGTCAGCAAAAACATGCTGAACAAGCTGGGCGACACCATCGTTGCTCGCGTCAAGGGCGGCGTGACCACGGTTCTGATCACCGAATACCACATGTTCGACGACGTGATCGACCCGGTTGACCTGCGCATAGACCGCATCGACAACTCCCCTGCCATCATGCGTACGTTTGCTGTGGTCGCCAACAGCGATCCGGAACTGGCGCTGGAAGCCAGCACTGCACCCATGGCACTGGAGCTCACTGCACACCTGCAACATGCCGGCGAGATTGTCTCGAGTGAAGGCTTGGTAGGCGCGCCTGACAGCGAAGAATTCATCGAAGCGTTCGCCATTTGCTGGCCAGATAAGCCAGCGGATGTAGACCTGCTTTACACCTGCATGGCGGCCGGCTCCGGCCCAAGCCGCAACGTCTCGACCGGCACCGTCGTCGGCATTCGCGGCGAGGGCCTGCCACTGATCTGCGCCGGCTTCAGCCTGGTCGGGCCGCGACGCAAACATTACGAACTCTCCGGTCACATAGTTTTCGGCAACGCCGAACCACAACGTTTGATCGCCAATCAGATGATGCATGGCCCCACTGGCAACGAGCCACTGGTGGCGCTGCATATCGCCATTACTCCCGCAACGAAGATGAACGCTGCCCGCTCTAAGTCTCCGTGGGAAAACTCTGCTTACCAGCAGAAAATAAGTGTCGCAAGCCAATTGGCTTGAAGTCGTAGGAATCGATCATGCAATACGATAGCCCCGTTTCGTCTACCGAGTTTCAGTCTTTCCTGACAGCTACTACCCTGACTGACAGCACTGTTAACGCCATCAGCTCGCTGCTGGGCCTGGACGCTGAAGGCGCCACCGTCAACGTTGCTAGCTTCGACGGCGTGAACCTGGAACTGCCAGCTGGCGGCGCAGTAGATGTTGTTACTGGCGAAATCGCTGGTGTTGCAACCGACCTGGTGACTCTGGACCTGTCCGAAGCTGAAGCTGCTGGCGCTCGCGCTTACATCCTGGAAAGCGATGCAAGCCTGAACGTTACCCTGCAAGGCCAATCGGGCGCTGCCCCTGCTGCCTTCGCTGCTCTGGCTGCCGATATCGCTGTCAGCGCTGACGCCAACGCCGAAATCGGCCTGGTTGTCACCACTGGCAACGGCAACGACGTGATCACCGTCAATGGCGACCAGAACACCTACATCGACGGCGGCGACGGCAACGACACCATCGTTACCGGCAATGGCAACAACACCGTTGTCGCTGGCGCTGGCAACAACAACGTCAAAACCGGTTCGGGTAACGACACTGTCGTCCTGAGCGGCGTCAACCACACTGACATCGTCGATACTGGCGCTGGCTACGATGTGGTTCAGCTGGACGGTTCGCGTGACGACTACGCGTTCGCTACCAACTCCAACTTCAACGTTACTCTGACCGGTAGCCAAACCGCTTCGATCTCCAACGCTGAGTTCCTGACCTTCGTTGAAGGCGATACCGTTGAGACCGTTGCACTGGCTCACAGCGAAGCTGAAGCTTCTGCCCTGCGTCTGTACCAAGGTATCCTGGGCCGCGATGCGGACCTGCAAGGTGCTAAGGACTTCGTAGGCGCTGTTAACGGTGGAACTTCGCTGACCGACATCGCCAACCTCTTCCTGAGCTCCTCCGAGGTCAAGGACGTTGTTAACGCTGCCGACATCAACGATCTCTACCAAGCTCTGCTGGGCCGTGACGCTGACGAGCAAGGCGCTTCGGATTGGGCTGGCCTGCTGGCCAACGGCGGTTCGCTGAGCGACATCGCTGCTGCGATCGCAGTTTCGCAAGAAGCTATCGCTGCCGATGAATCCAACGGCAACTTCGTACGCGACCTGTACGAAAACGTCCTGGGCCGTGAAGCTGAAGAAGAAGGCCTGAACGCTTGGGTCGGTCAGTTGTTCAACGGTGCAAGCCGTTCCGAAGTGGCTTCCGCCATTGTTGGTTCCGCTGAAGCTCAGACCAAGTCCGATGCAGACTTCATCGAAGGCCTGTACCAGACCGCTCTGGGTCGCGATTCCGACGCAACCGGCAAAGCTGCTTGGCTGGGCCTGCTGGCCAACGGCGGCACTCACGCCGATGTTGCCCTGGGCATCGTTGGTTCGCCTGAAGCTGTTGACCACATCGACAACGTCGTTGTGCTGCACGGCCAGGTGTAACTAGCCCTGCCGTAGCGATGCGTATGCCCGGCCGCAAGGTCGGGTGTATGCGGAAAGGGGCGACTTCCGGGTCGCCCCTCTTTTTTATTTCTACTCAAGCCAAGTTTATGTCCAGACACCTCGACCATGGGCGAGAAACGCTCATGGACATTTTCCACCGCCATCGCCTAGCCAACGAGCACAGCCTCGCGGCTACTGCGCTCGAGCGTGCCATGCAGACCGCCGAGTACCTGCCGGAAGCCTTGGTGTGGAAAGGCATCGCGGCACTCCCGCAAACGCCTGACCTGGCTTTTATTTATTTTGCCAATGCAGCCCAGGCGCTGCCCGACCGTGCCGACATCCATGCACTGGTTGGCCGCAGCATGTTGGCGCAAGGCCACTTCGAACTCGCTACCCGCTACCTGACAACAGCCTGGAAAACCCAGCCCAATGACCTGGCGCTGCGGATGACGCTGTGGCAGGCACGCAGTCAGTCGGAAGCTCCCGCCGAGCTGCGCCGGATGATCCTTGCCCATTTGCCTGAAATCCATACAGCGCATGAGCTCTCGCAAGTGCTCAAGCTGCTTGCCATGCAAACCGACGCCCCGGGTAAGGTTGGGGTGGTGCGCTACGTACCTGAACAACGCGTGATCCAGGGCTGGGCGATCGATCTGCACAATTTGCAGACCCCGGTTGCACTAAGACTCGAAGCCAATGGCGTGAGTGTCGACACCCACGCCAGCGCACCACACCCATTGCTCAGCGCTGCAGGCCTGCCCACGACCCATGGCGGCTTGCGCGTGAACGCACCCAATCCAACTGCGGCAGTTCACCTGCGCTTTGCTGATGGCACACCGCTGCTGGGGAGCCCGGTGTTTGCCATGCAAGCATTTGTGCCTCCGCCTTCGGCGGGCGGGCGCGGCGATAAGCAGCCAGTGGATGTGCTGATACCGGTCTACGCTGGCCTTGATGAGACGCTGGAATGCATCAATAGCGCGCTTGAAGCACGCAAGCTCAATCGCACGCCGCATCGCCTGGTCGTTGTCGAGGACGCCACTCCCCTGCCCGCCCTCGCCAAGGCATTGAGGGTGCTCGCGAGCAAAGGCAAGATCACGCTGGTGAACAATGCGGTGAATCTGGGCTTCATTCGCAGCATGAACCGCGCCATGGCGCTGAGCCCGAGCAAGGATGTGGTGTGGCTTAATGCCGACACTCGCGTGCATGGCAACTGGCTTGATCGTCTGCGCCAGGTGGCCTACAGCGATGTCAGCATTGCCTCGGTGACGCCGCTCACCAACAATGGCGAGCTGATGAGCTTTCCTCAGAGCAGAGTCAGCCACCCCATGCCCAGCGCCACGGCTCAGGCGCAGTTGGACGACCTCGCCCGACAGACCGACAGCCCGCCTGTAGAAATTGAGACCGGTTGCGGGTTCTGCCTGTACATCAAGCGCAGCGCGCTGGATCATGTGGGTTATCTGGACGAAGTGCACCTGGCGCGCGGCTACGGCGAAGAAACGGACTGGTGCCTGCGGGCGCGCAGTCTCGGTTGGCGTCATATGGGCGCAGCGAATGTATTTGTCGCGCATCAGGGCGGGATTTCATTCGGCGCCGAAAAAACGCTGCGCGTGGCACATAACAACGCCATCCTGCGCAAGCGTTACCCTGACGCTTCCGCTCGCTACAATGCGTACTGCCTGCGCGATCCGATCAAACCGGCCCGTGAGCAATTGCAGCGTGCCCGTGTAGCCAATCTGGCGGGTCTAAGCACCACTGCACTAAAAGCATTTTGGAGCGAGCAGACTGCCCAAACCCTTCATATAAGTGGCGGCGATGCACACAGCGAATCGGTATTCAGCCTCGCGTGGCGCCACGAGCATCATCGCGTCTGGGCTACGTTGCAGGCGCCTATGCGGCCGCTGTCGCTGAGCCTGGAGTTCGAGCTTCCGGGGCAGTATGAGCAATTGCTTGAGGCATTGCGGTTGCTGCCCGTTTGCGAAATTCAATATGAGCAGCTGACCCGCTGCCCCACTGAGCTGTGCGAGCTACCTTCCCTGCTCGGACTGCCCTATCGGATCATCTGCCGGGACGACCGGCTCCTCAGTCAGGACGCTACCTTCGACTGGCAGCGCTTTGCCTGCGCAGCAACTGCCATCCAGCTACCTTGGCAAGCGTTGCAGGCAGGCTACGCTAGTAGACTTCCAGAAGCAGCCTTGCTGCCTCCCACCCATGCCCCTGCATCCGTAGCAGACCCTGTAGCGGCTGCAACCCTCCAGCAGGTGTTGCTGATCGGCGACAGCCTCAGCCGGCCAGCCGTTGCACAGCGCTGGCTAAGCCTGGCTAGACAGGCCATTCGTGAACAATTACCGCTGATACTGTTAGCCAAGGATGATGGGCCTTGGCTCAAGGCTCTACAGGCAACCGGTGTCGTTCATCGGCTTCCGCTGCTGCACGATTTCAGTCTGGCCGAGCGCGCTCGCGCTGCGGGCTGCGGCGCCGTGCTAAGCCTCGATGATGCACCTGGCGCCGACTGGAACGCTCCAATGCTCGCCGAGACGCTGGCTGTGCCACTGTTTGCCAACCCAGGTGCGGTTGCGACCGAAGCCGGTGCGAGCGCGTTGACTTCTTTACCCTTTTCAGTGAGCCAGGCCTGATGACTCAAGATCTCTTGGAAAAACCCCAGGCGGGCCAACACCCAGTACTGCCCTGCACGCATGCCGGTGTCATCCTTGGCCTGCAAGGTGACGTGTTACATGGCTGGGCGATGAACACGGCACAACCAGATCAACGGCCGATTGTGGAAGTGATCATCGATGGCGCACCGGTCGCGCTTGCCCGTGCAGACCAGTATGAGCCTTTGGCACCCACCGGTGACCAGTTTCATGGGTTTACCGTGCAACTGCGGCAGAGTTGGTTGGATGAAGCAGCGGTGATTGCAGTGCGGATTGCCAATGATAGTTTTTCGCTAGAAGGCACTGTAGTGCTACCGGCCAGAGCTCCTCTGGAGGTCTCGGCCATTGCTTCGCAGGTGTGGCACACAGGAGGATTACGCATTGGTGGTTGGTCGTGGGACCCTCTATCCCCAATGCGTCATGTCGTAGTCACGGTACGTGAAGAGAATGTGGTAATAGCGACCACTACCTGCAATATTCACAATCAGGCATTAGCCTATCGGTCGACCAGCGATCACGGTTTCTCGATTGACCTACCGTGGCGGTTGGCCGACGGGAAGGTCCATTTTCTGGACATATTCGACGACAGTGGTAATCCGCTAGCTGGTAGCCCTATCAGGTTGTGCTGCTGGCCTGAAGGAGCCGAGGGGCTCTTACGCCAACTTGACTCGACGCAGGCTCCTGAGACAGTAGCTCTCCTATCACAGGTGGTCAGAGAGCAAACGTTACTACTTCCAAAGAGCGCCGGTTGGCAATGCTACCCTGAATGGTTTGAAGTTTTCCAAAGCAAGAAAGCTTCAAATAATTCCAAGATACAAGGAAGTATTGGCCTGCTCCTAATTAGCAACGGCGATCCACTTGCAGAGCAGCGTAGCCTGAATAGCTCGATATCAAATGTTACAAGCCTTCACAGCGAAGTCGCCAAGACATCCACCGACCTAATGCTGGCCGTTACAAAACTCTTGGATGCAGGGTGTGACCGTATTATTCCGTTGCATGCAGGTGATCGACTGGCTCCCCAAGCGCTGGCAGAGCTAAGCGCACTGCTCGATGACGGCAGTGCATGGGGCTATGGTGATTGTGATCGCGATGGCCAGGACGGCGAGCGAAGTCTCCCATGGTTCAAGCCCGCCTGGGATATCGACCTATTTATCGGTGCCGATATTTTCACACCAGGTGCAATATTCAGTGCGGAAGTAGTTCAAAAAGCGCTGGGGCTGCTAGCTGCGCGAACAGCCGCATCAGCTACAGGATGGCATGATTTGGTCGCAGGCATTGTATTGGCCACTGAAAATTGTGACGCCAGAGTAGTGCATCTGCCAAAGGTGCTGTATCACCGAGCCTTAGACCAGCCAGCTAGTCCCGAGGAAGCTGAGCCCTCACTTAGTCGCTTGCACGCCATACAGTGGTTATGTGCTCAACTTGCACTGGGTTCACAGGTAACTCAACTTGCTGGCTTTCCAGCGCTGTTAAGGGCACACTGGCCATTACCTGCTCAATTGCCGCGGGTATCTTTAATTATACCGACACGCGATCAGTACGCGCTGTTGAAGACCTGCGTAGAAGGATTGCTCGAGCACACTGACTACCCAGATCTTGAGCTGATCATTGTTGATAATGATTCGACTGACCCTGACACACTTGATTACCTCTCTGCCGTAGAGAAGCGCGGCGTTAGAATCCTGGCTCATCCTTACCCGTTCAACTATTCAACTATCAACAACTGCGCAGCAGCGATCGCAACAGGCCATATAATAGGCCTTGTAAATAACGATATCGAGATCATAGGCAGCTGTTGGCTTCGGGAGATGGTTGCCCAACTCCACAGGCCTGGAGTGGGGGCGGTCGGAGCTAAACTAATGTGGCCCAATCGTATAGTTCAGCACGGGGGGGTGGTCGTAGGTGTCAACGGCTTGGCAGCGCATACTGGTAATTTCTCACATGAAGGTGATCCAGGCTATCTGGGGATGAATCAGATAACTCGACGTCAGAGCGCTGTTACCGCCGCGTGCTTGGTTATGCGCAAGTCGGTATTTGATGAAGTTGGCGGATTGGATGAGCTAGCGTTCCCCGTAACATTTAATGATGTGGATCTCTGCTTACGCATCCAAGAACATGGGATGCACATTGTCTGGAGCGCTTTCGCTCGCTTGATCCATGCGGAATCCGCTAGTCGAGGGAAAGATTTATCCCCCGAGAAGAAAGCGCGCTCTAAACGCGAACAACGAAACTTTTTGGAGAGGTGGGGACAATACGGCTCTGTGGACCGCTACTACCACCCCTC
>Ga0302174_10000294_pt1 | contig 17817 bp, 14 predicted proteins | sample I_Fen_N3_2_FD_198789 | JGI IMG/M metagenome (GOLD analysis project Ga0302174, IMG submission 198789) | Peat permafrost microbial communities from Stordalen Mire near Abisko, Sweden - I_Fen_N3_2 | ecosystem: Environmental > Terrestrial > Soil > Wetlands > Permafrost | place: Sweden: Abisko... | reverse complement strand
GATTACATCGAGATGTTCTACAACGTAAAACGCCGCCATGGTTTCAACAATCAGCTGTCACCGGTAGAGTTTGAAAAGCGTTACGCAATGAGCTTGCAAGGTGTCTAGAGAATCCGGGGCGATTCACTCCTTTTCCGCTACGTAACCTCAATTTCGTCTGATAGCTGTCGATATGGAGAGCAGCCGTCCCAAGCTCTGAACAAGTTTAAGCCTGCCCAATTCCCGCTGTTTACAATTGCCTGCTGACAAAAAGGATTCTGTACATGCTTTTTTCCCTGCTCGAAAAATTCTTCAATCGACCGCTAACTGATGAAGCATTTGCCAAAAAATTTATGGATTCGACTCGTAAAGCTGGCTTCAGCGAGAATCTGAATTTTGAGAAGAACGAGTTCCGCATCCGCCATGGGGATGGATCGTACTTCAATCTCCATAATGCCTTTCGCGACTATCAAAATGCAGACAAAGCACAGAAATCCGCCGTTCTGACCGGATACGTATCGACGCTGTTAGAGGCGGGTAGAAAAACCGAGACAGTGTTTGATAATGTCAAAGCACAGCTGCGTCCGGTGATTCGCAACCTTGCCATGCTTGAAGAAATTCGACTGGAGCACGCCCGTAAAAATGGCGACAAGCAGTACGATTATGTTTCACAGCCTTTGGGCCGAGACTGCGTTATTCTGCTTGCTGTCGATTCGCCCGAGTCCACTGCCACCCTTACCAATGGCCCCGAAGCACATTGGGGTGTGACGATGGAAGAGGCGGTAAAGATCTCCATCGAGAACCTGCGTGATACGACAAACGAAGCCTTCGGGGAGATTATTCCAGGCCTATACTCTGGGGAGTGGGCGGATGGGTACGACACCAGCAGGGTGTTGTTGCCAGATGTCCTTCAGCGCGTGCCAGTTAAAGGTCGGCCAGTGTTCATGGTGCCCAGTCGAGACGTCCTGATGGTCACTGGAGACAAGGACGAACAGGGAATTCGTCAGATGGTAGAGCTTGCTTTCCAGGCTCTTGAAAGGGGGCGTGCTGTCTCTACCGATATTTACACCTACGAAGGTCGCGATATCATACCGTTTAACTGTGATGATGAAGGGGTCAGCAGTCGGTTGGTTACACTGGAGCATTTGCTGCTGCAGAGTAATTATGCCAATCAGAAAGAGTTGCTCGACAAGCTCAATCTGGAAAAGGGCATCGACATCTTCGTCGCCTCCTACAACCTCTTCCAAATGGCTGACCAACCAAACCAAACGGTATCGATGAGCGCCTGGACAAAAGGTGTGCTGACGCTGTTGCCCAAGACAGATCGCGTCGCTTTGGTTGAACCTGTTGAGGGTGGGGAAGCGACAGTCAAAACCGTCTCCTGGAGTGAACTTGAATCCGAGCTTGGCGATCTGCTGGCTACAGAAGCGGGCTATCCACGTCGCTATCGGACACTGGGATTTCCTTCGGTTGAGCAGCTTAATCGCCTGACTACCTTGTGATCAGTGCTCTACTACTCTGGCGCACTGCAATGGAGGTATCGCTGAGCTGGCAAAGCAGCAGTCGCAATTTATCATTGCGATACACTCCCCCATTTTGATTGCTTATCCTGGTGGGAAAATTTGGGAGTTTACCGATGTGGGGTTGGTGGCTTCTCTAGCGCTACTGAGTCGGGCCGCAAGATCTGACTGACTTACTTCAGTTGGCGAGCCGCTATGCGCGGGCAGGCTGTCGTGAACCGAGCTCCCGCGTCCCGCCGTATCTCGGCCCTGCGGGCGTCCATCCTTCACGCCTTCGGCTGTGCCAGCCTGCACGCTCCGCTTGCGTCGGCTACTCAGCGCTTTCCGAGGTTATGTCCCCGAGCAGCTTATAGAATCTAAACATTGAGACTTCTGCTTCATTCGAGTGTCTATTCTATTAAGAAATGACAGTACCAATCGCTCAGGAAGCTCCCATGTCCAAACTCGCAGAATTCCGCCAACTCGAAAAACACCTCGCCGAACAACTCCAAGCACTTGAGGCTCTCAAGGGTGATGCTGGCCTGAAGAAAGAAATTGAGTTCGAAACGAAGCTGCGTGATTTGCTCGCAAAATACGGCTATAGCCTTAAGGACGTGATCAATCTGCTAGATCCGCAAGCCGGTCGACGTGCTCCTGTAGCCGCGCCAAAAGCCGGCACGCGCAAAGCCCGCCAAGTGAAAGTCTACAAGAACCCGCACACCGGCGAGATTATCGAAACGAAAGGCGGCAATCACAAAGGTTTGAAAGAGTGGAAAAGTGAACACGGCTCAGCGACTGTAGAGTCTTGGCTTAGCAAGTGATTTTGGTTTGAGTACAAAAGGGTCGGTGATGGCCCTTTTTTTGTTCAGTATTTGGCAGGTTTACTGCGCCTGCAGCGCTCCGAGCAGTAGCGCACTTCCTCCCAGCAGCGTGACCACTTCTTCCTCCATGTGAATGGAAGTCCGCAGGTAAGGCAAGCTTTAACTGGGAGCTGACTTTTCTTCAAAACGACTCCCAAATGTTGAGTCTTGCGAAATTGATTGGTCACGCTACCAGAGAGATTGTTTTTGCGTTCTACCATTTATGTAGTGCTGCCGTGACACGCGCCTGAGAGCAAGGTCTAACAGCGGCAGGGTCATGGGCGCTCTCTGACAAGCACAAGCTCCTGCTTGACGTGGCCAGCATTTTACCAATGTTGCTGAATGGGTGATCGCCTATTCCGCGAAGCAGAATTCTACTTGCAGGGCATTCGTCGCTGAGCGATTGCTTGAGGGTCTAGTAGAAGGGCTTGCCACTAGCAACTCATCGCCCGACGAAATCGTCAAATTTTTCAGAATTCCGTCATGGGCTAGACCCGCCAGTTCTTCTTGAGTCTTGCGCAGCAAAGCGTTAACCGGCTGCCCCGATTCGGCGCAAAGAGTAATGGCTACTAGGGTGAGAGGATTCACATTGAGCTGGCCACTTAGCGCGGTGATCATCTCTAACGTCGGACTTGATTGACCGCGCTCTAGTTTCGAGACGTATGTCCGACTGCTGACTTCTGCCAGGTTCCGCTGAGTCAGTCCTTTACCAGCGCGCATCGCTTTAAGCACGGCAGCGAAGGCATTTTTGAGTGACATAAACACGTTCCTGATTTGAGCCTGTCCCTTCGAGCGTGGATACCCTGGAAGGAGCCATTCTAGTTACGTGGAAGCCTATCACGGTATGCCTGGATTCCATGCTCCAGTGAAGTAGAGATGAACCTTGCAGCTAGCTGGGGCTACTGGAGTATCCAGAGACCATGTTTACAGATTTTCTTTCAAAAAGCGGCGGTCATGATCGGCGGTCGGAAGATGGATGGAGCCATACCTTCCGAAAAGCTGGTAACGATTCAGGGCAATTTTGTCGTACATCCAGTCTCGCATGGCTGCTGGGACAACCCGTGCAGCCGTTAGCCAGCGCCACGGGGCATTGAGGCGACCTAAAATCTCGAACATTGCCTCGGAACGTATGGACACCTTGTTGTTTGAGATAAGGACAATGGTGTTGAATTTGTCCAGCGGCAGCCCGGCCCACCTCAACAGTTCTTGGCCTTCCGGTGACTGAACCGCAGCGAGCTGAATTCGATGAGCGTGGTCGTAGTGGATAATGAACCGCGCCCAGCCGTTGCAGAGCTTGCAGGTTCCGTCGAATAGCACTGCTGTGTCGCTCGATTGTAGGAACGGGGCAGGGGGTTCGGTTTGCATGGTCATCGGGTCTGCCGTCTCATTTACAGTTTTCTGTTTTTCGGTAACCCGCAGATTGAACTGCGGATTCTGACTCGAAGGTTATCTGGTTTTTCGAGGATACCTTGTCGTAGCTTGGGCAACCTTCGGGTTGATGGTAAATATGGCTTTTACTATTGCCGATGATGTCCCCAGTTGATGCGGATCGGTAATCGCAAGGTGCTTACTCTCGTTGTCGATTGAGGACTGCAGAAAAATGGTCATAGGACGAGTGAAGCGAAGGCAAAAAACAGAGGTGTGCTTTTAGAAGCCCAGAGGAGCCTGCCATATCGGCGATGTGTAAATCTTAAATCGCCATTTTGAAGGGGGTGTAAAGCTTGGCTTATCTAGATTGGGTTCAATGGCCTGCGATGTTGGTGACGGTGCTTGCGGCTTGGCTTATCGGGTCTCAACGACCAGCAAGGCGCATGACAGGATTTGTATGCTTTAGCCTGAGCAATATATTGTGGGTGACTTGGGGGGTGTACGTGGAAGCCTATGCTCTCATCGTCCTGCAGGTTTGCCTTTTCATAATGAACCTTCGCGGATTCAAAAAGAACCTCGATGTACGCTAGGTTTAACCGCAAACATCAGGAGCTTTCAGGTACTAATCCTTACCTCTGGCACCGGGCATCTGAGATGCCATGAATGATGACGCGAAGGTGAATGGGCCCTGATGGAGCCTGGTTCGTGCCAGATAAAAATCGCCCTCCAGCGACAGCTGCTCTAAATCGCGTATTTCCCCACTCGCGGGCCCTTTCAGTTAGCGGCTGCAGATTCAAAGTTCACTCGCTGCCTACCAGGGAAGGCGTTCTCCGTTATAAGCGAAGAACTTGCCGCTGTCGGCAGGAGCCAAGCGGTCAATCAGCGATAACAGTTCATGGGCAGCAATGCTCGCCGGCCTGGCTGCCGAGGCACCACGAAACGGGTGTGACAGGCCCGAAATTACCGTGCCGGGATGCAGGCTCAACAAGCGGGTCTGAGGGCGGGTTCGTGCCAGTTCGATGGCAGCCGTTTTAATCAGCATGTTCAGTGCTGCCTTGGAGGCACGATAGGCGTACCAGCCGCCCAGGCGGTTATCGCCGATGCTGCCTACCTTGGCAGAGAGCATCGCCATTGCGCCATGAGCGTCCAGCAACGGCAGGAAGTGACGCAAAACCAGAGCAGGCCCAAACGTGTTGATTTGAAATACCGACTGCAACGCGTCTGCTTCAATCGCGGAGTAACTTTTTTCAGGCTTTATTTCTTCGCGATGAAGCAGACCTGCGGCATGCACGATCAACTGATACGGTGCTTCTTCAGTTAATTCGGCTGCCGCTTTGGCGATACTGTCGGCATCCTCCAGGTCGAGGCAGGGAACACTGTTGCGCCCTAACTCACGAACATACGCACACCGTGGATCCTGATTGAGCAACTCACAAAACGCCGAGCCCAGCGCCCCACTGGCGCCTATTACGAGGGCACGATAGCCCTCACTAAGGGAGTTCATCGTCAAGGGACTGTTCATCTAGGCTCTCCTGCAGTCTGATGCGATTTGTTGGTGTTAACCCTGTCGCCCTATCAGTTGCAGGAACTCGTGACGCGTAGAGGAGGACTCGCGAAAGGCGCCCAGCATCACGGATGAGGTCATCACCGAATTTTGTTTCTCCACGCCCCGCATCATCATGCACATGTGCTTCGCTTCAATGACCACCGCCACGCCGGCGGCATCGGTGATGTGCTGAATGGCGTCGGCAATTTGTTTCGTAAGGGTTTCCTGGATCTGTAAGCGGCGGGCGAACATATCCACCACTCGGGCGACCTTCGACAGGCCCAGTACCCGTCCTGTGGGGATGTACGCTACATGAGCCTTTCCGATGAAGGGCAGCATGTGATGCTCACATAATGAATACAGCTCGATGTCTCGCACTATGACCATTTCATCGTTTTGCGATTCGAACAATGCGCCGTTGATCACTTCCTCCAGGCTCATTGTGTAGCCATTGCACAGGTACTGCATCGCTTTGGCTGCGCGCTTGGGCGTGTCCAGCAGTCCTTCACGCTCAGGGTTCTCGCCTACGCCGACGAGAATTTCACGGTAATGTTCGGCTAATGATGGGTTCATCTTTATTCCTCGCAGCCTTGCTGCGCTTGATGTGTCGGCAATCCTTGGCGGTGGGAGAGTATCTGCTGCGCACGATCTGACGCAGATAACACAGGGTTCGCCAGATCAACCATGACCCAGGCTCTTCGTCGGGGCCATGACAAGGCGAGGCTTTCTAGGGCTGCTTTTTTTTCAACGTGGGCTGCCCGTCTGATGCGGGTTTGGGCGCCGGCACCGCGCAACGGTTATCGACACAGCGACGGCCACTATCTGGGTGAGGTAACCACGCCAAATGGGGACGTAAGCGGCAGAAGAGGCGATAACCGAACTCAAACAACGGGCGCAATGCACGCCACGTCAGTGGCGTTGCCCAGAAACCCAAACCGGCAGCTCGCCAGCTCCAAAGGGTGGCGTCCAGACCGGTTACCCAGCGTCCATCAGCAAAACGGGCGTGCAGCGAGGACTGCATGTGCTCGAACGTAAACCCAAGTGCCTTGGCGTCGAATGCACCGCTGCTGATATCCACAAAAAGCAGTCGATCCTTTACGGCATGTCCGCGCAGGAGCTTGATTTCGCGCGCACACAGCGGGCATTCACCGTCAAAGTACAGCGTCAGCGGCCAATTCATTTTATTGTACATCGACCATGACCTTGTATAAGTTTTACACAAGATATGCTGAAAGAAACAGGCTGACAATGGGCACTATGCTGTAGCTGCGCGATGCACTCTCACGGCCAGTTTCGTGAACTGATCGTCCGTCTCTTCGGCATCAAGCTCCGAGAGGGCTAGCTATACGAAGGCGTTCACGAGCTTGCAATGTGTCTATAGAACCCAGGGCGATTCAAGGTTAGAGTTTGAACTGATGCACAATTTCCAATAGACGCTCGGCGTCTCCGCCGCTTTCGCGTCCGCGCTTAAGAGTGCTTTCCGCTAGCGCTACAGTGGTGGTCGCTACCACTGACACACTGCTGATTCGTCGATTAATTTCGTCGGTAACCATAGCCTGCTCATTTGCAGCTTGAGCTATCTGTAGGCTCATGTCTGATACAGAAGACACCAGTCCGCTGATTCGTTGTAGCGCCTCGCCAGCGCTAATCGCCTGCTGCACGCCGCGCTCTGCGAAGACACGGCTATCGTCCATTACTTCTACGGCTTGTTTCGAAGCGTTTTGCAGGCGGTCGATCATGCCGTTTATCTCTTGGGTAGACTTTTGCGTTCTGCTTGCGAGCGTACGTACTTCGTCAGCCACTACGGCAAAACCACGACCTTGCTCGCCTGCACGAGCGGCTTCAATGGCGGCGTTGAGAGCCAATAAATTGGTTTGTTCGGCAATAGTGCGAATCACCTCCAGTACCCCACCTATCTCGCGTGAATGGCCTTCTAGATCGGAGATCACAATTGCAGCACGACCTACTTCGTCTGCCAGGGCGCGAATATCGATGATAGTTTTATTGACCACGGCAATCGCCGCTTGCGCCTGCTTATCGGCATCTTGAGTTTGAGCCGCGCTGGCTTGCGCGTTTGTAGCAACGCCCTGCACGTTGGTGGCCATCTGATTAGCCGCCGCCGCTACCTGTTCCACCTCGACTTGAAGATCTGTAGCACTGCGCTGAGACGCGCCAGCATCGCTGAGCAATTGTTCGGCGGAGCGCTCCAAGCCCGTTGAAACATCTGCAACTGTGGTGATTTTGAGGCGTAGGTTTCCAAGGAACGCATTGAACAGCTCGATAACCTGTCCAATTTCGTCATCTCGATTCGATTTGATAGTGCGGCTCAGGTCGCCACTACCGTCATTCAACGCACTCAGAGCCTTACTCAAAGACTGCATGGGCGGTAGTACCCGATTGGCAATTAACCACAACGCCCCAAGCATAATGACCAAGACCGTGCTCCACGCGATGAGGTTAGTGGTTCGAATCATTGTGCGCTCAGCCTTACTATCAGTTAGCTGCTGACGATATAGCTTATCCAGCGGCTCACTAAAAGCAGCGAAATCCGAAATAACTTTCGCTGAGCGCAGGTCAAAGTCTTCCATGACTTTATCGCCATCAACTTTATTACGGGCATAGGCCTGCACCATGAACTTACCGGTGCTGTTAAGCTGCTCAAGTGGAATGCGCAAAGCCTGAATGCTGCTGGAGAGGCTCGGAACCATGGGCGTTAGCTCATCAAGTAACTGAAGCGATGCGGTGTAATATTTCTGCGCATCGTCTAAGGGTTCAGCGTCTTGGGTTAGGCTGGCATCAGTATAAAACTGTTGGATTTGTGCGCTGTCGTAACGCAATTTTTGGGTTGATTCAAGAGCGGTTCCTAACTGCTTGCTATTGAGCTCTATGTCATCGAGGTCATTGATTTGGGTGTGCATTAATAAGGTCAAACCCAATGCAGTTGCGACCAAGCCTGCTGCACACAAAACCATCAAACGAGAAATACTTAGCGTCACAGAGTTCTCCAATATTGCAAAGGAAATAAGAGCGTGGCTCGCGCGCTTGCGTCTGAGGCGCACGTGCAAGAAATTTCCTGCATTGCAATCGGCATATGACGAGGCGAAGACGTCGCACTGGAGATGGCGCGCGTCTAACTGTTGCCGATTGCAATCTAAGAGCATCAACAAACATGGCTTGGTGTTGGTTAATTTACCAATGTCAGATACCACCTGACAGGTTGAGGTGTATCTCTATAAACCCAAAGTTGCCGAGCTTCTTAACTGGGCGATTTTGATGGAGATAAGTGAGCCTACTTTTTATGAATTAGGCCGTTTGCCATCCTTGGGTTATAGCGCTGACACCTCGCAGCGATTTTCTCTAAAGCGGCGCCTCACGTCAGGATGGGGTATCCATTTCAAATCGGGGCCTAAGCGCAAGTATAGACGTTAAACTAACGCAAGGAGCTGCCGTAATGCCCACCCATTTCAGCGCAGTGCCCCAGAAACCTAGGTTGGCAACTGGCACTCCATCGTGTCGCGTCTAGGACGGCAACCCAGCGGCCATCTGCAAAGCTCGCATGCAATGACGAGTGCATTTGCTCGAGATTGGCTCCCCAAGCCGTGGCGTCGAACTCAGCATGTCTAATGTCAAAAAAAAACAGCCTGGCGTCCTGGGCACGGCGTTGCACAATTTTTATTTCTTGGCCGAGAAGTGAGCATTCACCCTCAAAATGCAGCACTGGGAGCTATTAGCCATTATTGTACAAGCTTCGAGCTTTGTATAGGTTTTGTACAAGGTATTCCGAAATATCTGGACTTACAATGGACGCCACTGCTTTATTTTGAATAGAGGGTGATGCCCGGCCTGTGGATGGCTCAGCCGGGATCTCGACCAGCGGGGTAGGAGCGGCAGTTAGCTGCCGCCCGAGCACAAATCCATACCGGACACAGCTCCTACCTGGAGTAAAGGGCAACTGTGGCACAGGGTGCGGATGCGGTTGCCGAGCCGCGTCTGCGGTTATGCCGATGTGCTTCTGTACCGTAATAGCTAATGAGATTCGCGTTACTGGCGCTTTATGCGGAACGAAGAGCAGTGAGTCATTTCGTCAAGCAGTGCCTCAATTGGCTCCGGTCGGTGAGGAAAATCACCCTGTGCATAGTCGATGCCCATTTCGCGGATTAGCGCTAGCACCTCGGCACTGTCTACAAATTTCGCTACTGTCTTGGCTTTCGTCGCTTTGGCCACCGTCACAAAAAAACGCACCGCTGCGTCGTTAAGCGGATCGGTGAGTATGTCGCGCATGAACTGACCATCGACCTTTAACTCGTCGATGCGCAGTGACTTGAGGTGGCCGAATGAAGTAGCGCCAGCTCCAAAGTTTTCTAGCGCGATACGAATACCCAATGTGCTTGCATGCGCTATGAAGTGTTTGGCTTCGGCCAAGTGATTGATGGCCGTTGTTTCTTTAAATTCAATGCAGAGCAGTTTGCATATCGCCTCGCCTGCTTCCTCGAGCATCTGAAAGATCTCGTAATGTAAAGCTCGGTCATTCACTGACTGATCTGAAAAGCTCAAGGAGAGCATTTCTATATTATCCAGTGTCGGGAGTGCCTTTAGCAGTGTAATGGTGCGCTTGAGCACCCATTTGTCGATATTGCTGGCCAGGTTAAAGCGCTCGGCCGCTGCCAGGAAAGAGCAGGGCGGTATAATACGGCCGTCGTTTTCACGCATACGAATGAGCACTTCGGCAAGTAGCAATCGCGACTCCCCCCTTAAGGGAATAATTCGTTGCGCGTATAGAACGAACTGGTTTTCAGCAAACGCCTGCTCTATGCGCGTCACCCACTGCATATCGCCAGAACGTGCTTCCAGGACAGTGTTGCTATCAAACGAGACGTGGACGCGGTTGCGGCCTGTACTTTTGGCCGCATAACAGGAGCTATCCGCTACTTGCATGATGGCCGAGATAGAATCCCAGCGTCCATCCACGGAAACCAGTCCTATACTTGTCCCGACTTGAAAGCTCTTGCCATCGTAGAAGAAGCGAAACTCAACCATTCGGTCGCACATCTGCTGCGCAATTTTCTGAGCGTGTTCTATCGAGCAATGTTCCAGCAACACGGCGAATTCATCGCCTCCCATCCTTGCAACAGTGTCTCCGCTTCGCACTGCATCGCCTATTAGACGAGATACTCGCTGCAGTAGTAAGTCTCCCGCCGCATGGCCACATGCATCGTTAACCTGCTTGAATTTATCTAAGTCGATGAACATCAGGGCGTGCTCACTATCGCTGTGCTTGCATTCTGAAAGCACACGCTCCAGCCGAACTTCAAACTCCAGCCGGTTCACCAATCCGGTCAGAGCATCATGAGTGGCTCGATACTTCATCTCGCCACTGAGGCGGCGTTGCTCGGTCACGTCATGGAAGACCAGCACCGTCCCCAGCAGCTCTCCCAACTCGTTGCGGATGGGTGACGCGGAATCCTCAATACCAAATTCATCACCGTTACGGGATACCAGTACAGTGTTGTACCTGAGTCCCGTTACCTTATCCTGCTGCATACAGATGATGACCGGGTTCTCTGCAGGTAGACGTGTATCCTCTTTGATGATGTTAAAGACTTGCTCAAGTCGCCGACCACGGGCTTGCAAGGCATTCCAACCGGTTAGACGTTCAGCGACAGGGTTCAGCCAAGTGACCAAAGCCTCTTTGTCAGTTGTGATCACTGCGTCGCCAATGGACTGCAAGGTGACTCGCATCAGCTCATGCTGCTGTGCAAGTTGTGTCGCAAGATTATGGCTTTCCGTTATGTCCTGGATTGCTCCAGCCAACCTCGTGGGGCGACCATCGACGAACTCGACCGCGCCCACTGTTCTGATCCATCGGTGCTCGCCGCCACTGCGCATGATTTGCAACTCAAGGTCAAAGCCGCTCCCTCCGGATATGGCGATATTGACTGCCTGCTGGATACGCGGTCTCGAGTCTGGCAAGTAATAGGAGATGCCTTCTTCTAATGTGGGCTGATAACCTGATGGCAATCCATGGATGTGACAGACCTGGTCTGACCACCGGACATCTCCCGTTACCAGGTCAACTTCCCACCCCCCCACACCCGCGAGTTCGCCGGTACGGGCGAGAAAGTTTTCAGAGCGACGTAGCAGATCTTCGGATTGCTTTCGCTCAGTAATGTCCTGACTTGTGCCACGGAGCGCAACCATCGAACCAGAGTCATCGATTACAGGCTCCGCTCGTGCATCCAAAATGCGCTGTTCGCCGTCGGGCCGGACGATCTCAACCTCAATTCTGAAAGACTGTTTGGACTTCTTAGCGCACGCAATCGCTTCTTGCAGCCGGGCGTAGCTTTCAGGCAGATACAGATGAGACTGCTCTTTACTGCCGGGAGGCTTAACTGGCAGTGAGAAGCCCATGATGCGGTAGAGTTCGGGTGACCATTTTGTAGTGTCTGTCGCGATTTCCCACTCCCAGCTTCCTATCTGACCTAAACGCTGTGCCTGCCGCATTGCTGCAGTAGCTTCGTTAAGCGCCAACTGGGAATTTTTCAACGACGTGACATCTGTGACCTCAACGAGAAAACCCCTTACTTCACCGTCAGCGATGTCAGGAATATAGTTCGCGATGCTGTGGCGAGAGATACCTTTTGGCCCAGGAATCTCACGCTCAAAATTTTGCGGCACTCCGGATAGAACGGCTTCGATATGTGGTTTGTTGCGCTCGAAAAGCTCTGCCCCCAGCAACTCCCAGATAGGTTTCCCTATTAGCTCTGAGGGATCTCTACCGAACCAGGAGCGGTAGGCTCGGTTGGCAAACCGGCAGGTCAAATCCCTATTCCAATACGCCATCATGGATGGAGAGTTGTCTGTAACCAAACGCAAATCTGCTGCCACTTGGGCCAAGTCGCTCGCGATTCGATTACGTGCCGTGATGTCTCGCACGAACTTAGTCGATCCCAGCAGGGTGCCGCCAACATCTATCTCTTGCACAACCGTTACCGATACGTCTAAAAGCTTGCCATCCTGACGTTTGCGCACAGCTTCATAGGTGAAATACCGCGTTTGCTCTCGACGCAGGATCCTGGTTGCCTTTTGTGCAAGATCTGCGTCGGGGATGAGCAGACTGAGGGACTGTCCAATCGCCTCCGCCGCTTCATAACCGAATAGGCGAGTGGCCGCTGGGTTCCAGCGCTCTATTTGGCCTGTTGCCGACAATCCGATGACAGCATCGGCACTATGTTCAAGTACCGTGGCGGCTCTAGCATTCATCAAGGTGGATTGCTTGAGCTGCCTTACTGCGGCGCGACCTTCAAGACTCTTGACCACTGCAACCGAAAGAGCCGTGAGTGTTTCGCGCTGCTCTGAAGTCAGACACCGAGGTTCGCGATCAATAACGCATAGCGTACCGATCCGCTCGCCGGAGCTCAGTCGCAAAGGCGCTCCAGCGTAAAAACGGATGTTTGGGTCTCCCGTCACCAACGGGTTGTCTATAAAGCGTGGGTCGCTAAGGGTGTCGGGCACCTCAAACAGTTCGTCTCCTAGAACGGTGTGAGCGCAGAAGGCAATGTCTCGGTCTGTCTCCATCACATTGGGCAGCCCCACGCGGGCCTTGAACCACTGCCTGTGCTCGTCGATCAAACTTATAAGTGAAATGGGTACGCCGCACACGACCGATGCGGCATGCACAATGGCGTCAAACTCCGCTTCAGCAGCCGTATCGAGCACCTCAAGGGCCTCCAGCGCAAGCAGAGTCTGATCCTCGTTTTGCCGATAAAGTGCCCGGTGCATAGAGCCATCCTTTTAAAGGTTGTGTTTCGAATCAAGCGGTTTGTGCAGTGCTGCTTGATCAACATCGGCCCAAAGGTTTTTAGTCAGTGTAGGGTTCCTGGGCTGGCGAGCATTGAAGCTACGCAGGTGTGTTGGCGAGGGGATACGGTAGGCGCTTGCCTCCAGAGCCTTATGATCTGGGTACAGCTCAGCACGAAGGCCTTGGTTATTAATAGCACAATGGGGACGGCGTCATCATCGATATAACGTGATAGTGCCGCCCCGCGCTTGGGGCCTTAGTCCAAAGCCTTTCTGATGCCCGGGGCCTTGTGCACCACCAGGCGCCGGGCGATGAGAAAACCCGCCGAGGCGGGTTTTCCAGACACAGCACAATTTTGCTGTAATGCACCGCTTTACTGAGACATGTCATTCTTTTTCATGTCGTCTTTTTTCATGCCGTCATTGGACATGGAATCTTTCTTCATCGTGTCTTTGCCCATGGTGTCTTTTTTCATCGTGTCCTTACCCATGGTGTCTTTATGCATTTCATCCTTTTTCATCGTGTCCTTTTTCATCGTATCGTGGGACATCGTGTCTTTCTTCATCGTGTCATTGCTCATCGTATCGTCGGCGTGTACAACCGCGACGCCCACCGCCAGGCACATACCTAGGATTGCAGTCGTTAACCTTTTCATAGTGAAGCTCCTTGAGACTCAGGTTGCGAATAAGCGCAGCCGGGGCCGCGCAATGGGGTTGCCTTGGGCGTCAGCTACCGCCGAACCAGTTATAGCCCTGGTCTTCCCAGTAGCCACCGGGATAGGTATTGGTGACGAAAATCGCTTGAATGTGCTTTGGGTTCTTATAACCAAGCTTGGTGGGCATGCGCAGCTTCATTGGAAAGCCATATTCACGGGGCAGTACGGCACCGTCGTAGGTCAGCGTCAGTAGCGTTTGCGCATGCAGCGCCGTGGCCATATCGATGCTGGTGTAGTAATCGTCGGCACATTTGAAGCCGACGTACTTTGCGTCGGTATCTGCGCCAACGCGCTTGAGGAAATCACTAAAGCGGATGCCTCCCCATCGGCCAATGGCGCTCCAGCCCTCGACACAGATATGCCGGGTGATCTGATCGCTCTGTTCCATGGCACGCAGTTCCTCAAGCTTCCAGCTGCGCTTGTCGGCGACCATGCCGGTTACTTCCAATCGGTAGGTGTCCTCATCGACGACAGGCGCTTCGTCGATGCCGTAGAAGGCATTGAAGGGAAATGGCCGCGTAATCATCGATTCTGCGTAGGTAGGGGCCATGGCGTTCGGGTTGAACAGCCATCCCTGCACCCTGTCATTGAAGCGCGACATGGAGGACAGCGCCGTTTCAACGTGATCGTTATCGGTGATATTGCAGCCGGACAGCATGGCGACGCCGCCCAGGGTCAGGCTACGCAGCAGGAAGGCGCGCCGTGAGCGATCTTCGACCTGGAGCGAAATAATTTTCCGTGCCTCCTTCAAAATGGACGACTCATCCAGCCCTGGGCGTTGCTCACGCTTCCTCATGCGCGCTCCTTATGGCCGACAATCATGGCCAATAACGTCTTTGGAACCAGTGCGACCATCACCAAATGCACGGCGATAAAAGCCACCAACAGAGACATTGCAATGAAGTGCACATGACGAGCGCTGTCGTAGCCGCCCAGCAGTTCACGTAGTAGCGGGAACTGGACTGATTTCCACAGAACCAACCCGGAAATCACTAGAGCAATAATGTCGAGCATCACAAACAGATACGCCACACGCTGCACGTGGTTGTAATGGCCAATATCGTCATGTCCCAATCGCCCATGGAGTGCAGACCACAAGTCATGAAAAAAGCCTTTGGGTGATACAGGAAAAAAACGTCGCGACAGGCGGCCGCTAAAAAGATTGAAAAGCAGGTAGAAAAGGCTGACGACGACCAACATCCACATTGCTGCGAAATGCCATTGCAACGCGCCCCCCAGCCAGCCCCCCAGGGTGATCGACGTGGGGAAATTAAAATCGTAAAGGGGAGAGGCGTTATAGATACGCCATCCGCTGGTGATCATTACCAGCACCGCTAAAGCGTTCAACCAATGGGTCAATCTCAACCAGGCGGGATGGCTGCTTTGTGGGTTCACAGAAGCAGCACGGGTTGTTTCAGGTGCGGCTTGCATTGGAGGAGACTCCAAACAGGAATAACGTCATAACCTTTTGATCGAGTGTAGACGCTCACTCAAAACACGATGCTCCTTTGAGGTGTGCGAAGCGTTCCGTACGTCCAATATGCCTGTCAGGCAAGTAGAAAGGCCGTCAGCCAGCTAGGCTTGTAACGTCAGGAGGGCGTTATCAGTGAGGGTACGTCTATGCCAACTGTAAAAACTGCTCTTGTACTTGCTGGTGGTGGGAGCCTCGGGGCGGTTCAGGTCGGGATGCTGCAGGCTCTGGTTGAGGCTGACGTGGTATTCGACCTGGTGGTGGGAGCGTCGGTCGGCGCCATCAACGGTGCCTACTTCGCAGCCAGGCCGAATGCCAAAGGCGTGAGCGAACTTGCGGACTTCTGGCGCAGCTTACGTAAGTCAGATGTGTTTCCGTTCTCGGCGTTCGATACCCTCAAGGGCATTCTTAATCGACGTGGGCACTTGCTGAGCGCATCCGCATTGCATCGTTTAGTGAGCCGATCACTGCCGGTCAAATTGATCGAAGACACCGTGTTACCGCTTTATATCGTCACCACCAATTTGCTCAGCGGTGCCGAAGAGCTTCTGTCCAGTGGCAGTGCTGAACAGGCTTTGCTCGCCAGTGCTGCGATTCCGCTGGTGTTTCCCAGCGTGCGAGTCGCAGACAAGTTCCTGGTCGATGGCGGAGTCAGCAGCAATACGCCGATTGCCAGTGCGGTGGCATTGGGGGCAACACGGGTTGTGGTGCTTCCTACCGGATTCGGTTGCGCTTGCCCATGTCCGCCCAGTGGACTCGTTGCGCTGGCCTTGCACACGCTCAATTTGATGAGCATGCGTCAACTGGTGCGTGACATCGAGTTGTACCGCGCACGCGCAGCCATCCATGTCGTCCCGCCGCTGTGCCCACTGGACGCTTCAGTGTTCGACTTCAACCAGACAGACCAATTGCTGCAACGGGCTTATCAGTCAACACAAGCCTGGATAGAAGAGGGCGGATTGATTCGCGACGGGATACCCGATTCGTTACTGGCCCATACTCATCATTTTGGTGAAGGGTGATCTTTGCCTCTCAAAAGACAGGTCGACCGATTGATGTGAAGCTGGCGGCGCATCATTTGCTCAGTGTATTGCTGGGCATTCGAGTTTTGGCACGGATTAATCCCGATCCTGCGTGTATAACAGACGCCATTGGTATTGCCATCAAAAGCCTCGGTCTTCCTCCCTTGGCTTTAGCGATGTTCACTGAAAACCACTGCACGGAGTCACTATGATCAAGCTCTACTATCACCCGTCTCCTAACCCCGCCAAGGTTGCGCTTTTCCTGGAGGAGTCAGGCCTTGAGTACGAACTCATCCCTGTTGATACGCGCAAGGGTGAACAGCACGATCCGGCGTTTCTTAAGATCAATCCGAATGCCAAGACACCGGCTCTGGTTGATGGTGACAACGTGGTATTCGACAGCAACGCCATACTGCTCTATCTAGCCGAAAAGACCGGGATGTTCCTGCCTGCTGATAATCTCAAGGCGCGAGGGGAGATGTATTCCTGGCTGATGTTCGTCGCGACCGGTATCGGCCCTTACTCTGGACAGGCTGTTCACTTTAAGCACTTCGCCCCCGAGCCAAAAGACTACGCCGTTACCCGCTACACCTTCGAAGCCTGGCGTCACTGGACGATCATCAACGAGCATCTGGCCAAACAGCCTTACATGCTCGGAAGTGAGTACACGCTGGTGGACATGGCCGTATGGGGTTGGGCGCGCGCGGTACCGTTCATCCTGGGCAATGACGCTTGGGTAAAACTGCCAAACGTAAAACGGCTCCTTGATGACATCAATGCTCGACCGGCAGCACAGCGAACCGAAGAACTGAAGAACCAGCACAGTTACAAGACTGAGATGGATGCTGACGCGCGTAAGGCAATGTTCCCTCAGATTACTCAGTAGACGCGCCGCTTGCGCACGGCATTGCTCCAGTTAGCATGGGTAAAAGAGGAGCAATTTGCTCGGTTTATGACTGCGGGCCCCTAAAAGGGGCCCGCACCTTGCGGTCTTTACCTATTCACAGTGCTCTGTCCGTTGTGGCATGACCTAGGGTATCAAGCGCATCTCGCGTAGTTTGTCGAACACATCGAAAAATGCTTGATCGCTCGCTTGGTAGGCGGTGAAGCCCATTGCACGGCTTTTCGACATATCAGTGACGACTTCGAGGGGGCGACCAAGGTCTGCATCGGTATGCCATGGAGATATCAGGCGACCAATATCGGCTTCTTTCAAGCCGTGCTCCGAGACTATCTGCGTCCACACGGCTTGGTCGTCAGCCATTTGCTTCTCAAGCGGTGAGAGTGAGGCGGGGTAATCGGCAGCAGGCAAGTCGAAGTATTCGGCAATTCGGCTCCACATCCATTTCCAGCGAAACACATCGCCATTAGTGACATTGAATGCCTGGTTGGCCGCAGCCGGCGTGGTGGCCGCCCATAGTTGTTGTTTCGCTGTTGGCGCTGATTGAAAACTGACCCACCCTGCCGATTGAAAATTGACCCAGGACGGATTGCTGATTTCTGTCCCAGCAATTGTGGATAAGCTTAGCAGCAGTGTTCCGATTAAAGACGCATCAAGC
>Ga0302174_10000287_pt1 | contig 18220 bp, 16 predicted proteins | sample I_Fen_N3_2_FD_198789 | JGI IMG/M metagenome (GOLD analysis project Ga0302174, IMG submission 198789) | Peat permafrost microbial communities from Stordalen Mire near Abisko, Sweden - I_Fen_N3_2 | ecosystem: Environmental > Terrestrial > Soil > Wetlands > Permafrost | place: Sweden: Abisko... | reverse complement strand
GAGATAAACTTTTTCAACTTTGGCGTCGGGTCGCATCATGACGAGCTGGCCTCCTGAGAGAATCGGGAGCACAGCATCCGGCATCAGCTAAGCGCTATGAATGTGGGGTTCATGGAGCGCTTACGAATCAGCCGCCTGGCCCGGCTGGTATAAAAACCAGGCAGCGAAAAAGTGCCCGATTGAACCTTGGGATATATCGCCCCTGTCATCAGGTAGCCAGAAATGAAAAAGAACACGTCGAACCCAGCAAAACCGGCCGGCAGTAGCGTTGAATTGAAATGAAATACAACAACCACCAAAACTGCCAGCCCCCGCAGGCCATTTACATCATCCCTGAATCGCATACCTATCCTTTGGTAGTCAAAGGACACGCTCGAAACATCAACGCTGAATCTACCACAAAATATGTATACGCCAGTGGCACAAAGCCTTACCGCCTGGTGGGCAATACAACGGCTAATCGCAAATCCCTAATCAAGCAGCTACGCCCCACACGCGGGCGTTATCTCTCTCAATTGCGCGGGTCCAGACTTTGGCAATATCGCCTCCTGTTGTTCGACTTACAGCGTACTGTCTCGCATGACCTTGCTATAGCCCTGTAATTGTCGCGATCAATAACCTGGCAGGTACCGTGTAAAGGCGAAGCCCTATATGCTTGTGCTCGTTGCCCGCGGTAAAAACGAGAATCTGCAGGCCCGTCACAGTGGCGCTCAGTCACCAGTTTTAGCTGGAAATTGTCAGCAGGCTGTTTCATTATTCGCTTGTTATTCAAGGGCCTGCGCGCCTAAAAGGCGGTTTATCGTAGAGCTGATCAGCTCACGCAACCGACGCGGTTGCGGCCAATCGCAGACGTGCCAGCCCATCTTACGCGGTAGCTGCCGCGCACGCGTCTCTACAGGAATCCTTAACCGCTATGACAGAAGATCCAACACAGACGGTCGCACCCGCCGTCGTCCCCCTCCCCCCGCACGAAGAACAATCGCCGGTGCCGGATCACAGCGTCGGACCTGATCGCAGCGTAGGCCGCTCGTCGCCTCTCACTGAAACGGAGCTGCCGTGCGCCGATGGCGTCTGGGAGTGGCAAGACTATGTTCAGGTCCGAGCGCGCATCGCCGCAGCCAAGGCCGCGCACCGCGCTGCCCGACCTGTTTCGCTGATAGAGGTTCTGGATTTCACAGAAGCCGACCTGCCCAGCCATGTTGAGGAGCTTCGGTTCCAGCCTGCTGGGCCGTTGCCTCTGGTGTCCATACTTATCCCGGTATTCAATAACGCCAAGCTCACCCTTGAGTGCCTTGCATCGATACAGCAGCACCTGCCCGCCGATCTGGCCGTAGAAATCATCGTTGCCGATGACGCCTCCAGCGACGAAACCCAGACCCTGCTCGAGCCGATCGCCAACATCCGCTACCTGCGCAGTGAGCAAAACCTAGGGTTTCTGCGTAATTGCAACAGAGCCATGGCTGAGGTCAATGGCGCGTTCACTGTTTATCTGAACAACGATGTGCAGGTAACTGCTGGCTGGCTGGAAGCGCTGCTGGCGACTTTCGTCGATTACGACCATGTGGGCGTGGTTGGACCAAAGTTCGTCTACCCCAGCGGCCACTTGCAAGAGGCCGGGGCAGCATTGGCGCCCAATGGCGTTTCGACCATGATCGGCTTTGCAGAACACCCAGACCAGCCGCGTTTCAATTACACACGGCGAGTCGACTACGTATCGGGGGCTTGCCTGATGGCGCCTACCGCGTTGCTCAAGCGCATCGGGGGCTTTTCGGAAGAGTTCTTACCCTGTTACTGCGAAGACAGCGACCTGTGCCTGACGATTCGAGCTGCTGGTTATGAGGTCTACTACAATCCGCATGCAACCATCGTCCACCACCTGTCCAGGACCACCGCCGCGACAGGCAACGATTTCAAGATGGCTGCCATTGCCAACAACGTCAGCGTGCTGAACAAGAAGTGGGGCACTACGCTGGATCAGCACTTTGATCCGCGCCTCATTACCTTCTTCCTGCCACAGTTCCATCCGGTGCCGGAAAATGATCTGTGGTGGGGCAAAGGCTTCACCGAGTGGACCAACGTCAGCAAAGCCAAGCCAAACTTTGTGGGCCACTACCAGCCCCGGGTGCCTGCCGACATGGGTTACTACGACCTGCGCTTGCTTGAAGTGCTGCAAGCCCAGGCAGACCTGGCGCAGCGCTACGGCATCCATGGGTTCTGCTTCTACTACTACTGGTTCGATGGCAAACGCCTGCTGGAGCGTCCAGTCGAGCAGCTGCTGCTCAGTGACAAGCCGGACATCCCATTTTGCCTGTGCTGGGCCAACGAAAACTGGACACGGCGCTGGGATGGACTGGAGCAGGAGGTATTGATCGCTCAGGCTCACAGTGAAAACGATGACCTTGCGGTTATCAACGACCTGATACGTTTCTTCAAGGATGAGCGCTACATCAAAGTGGATGATCGTCCGCTGATGGTGATTTACCGCCCTGCCCTGTTCCCGGACTTCGCTAAAACCGCCGCTCGCTGGCGAGAGGCGTGCCGCGAGCAAGGTGTGGGGGAAATCTACATTGCCATGGTCGAGTCGTTCGAACTCGCCACGGCCGGCTTCCATCCATCACTGTTTGGCTGTGATGCAGCAGTGGAATTCCCGCCGGGCGGGCTGGTCGAGCCCAAGCCGCCGACCGGTGCGATGCTCAATCCGGAGTTTGTTGGCCACTCGGCTGACTACCGAGACCTTGCGGTAAGCTTCGCCTCGCGTCCTGCCCCTGCATACACCCGTTTCAAAGGGGTGATGCCAGGCTGGGACAATACCGCCCGCCGCCAGCACGCCGGCGGCTGCTTTGAGATGGCGACACCCGGCGCGTTCCAGGCATGGCTCGAAGAGTCGATTGCCGATACCCGTGAGCAACACTTTGGCGACGAGCGCCTTGTGTTCATCAATGCCTGGAACGAATGGGCCGAAGGTGCTTACCTTGAGCCCGACCTTCGCTTCGGTCACGCTTATCTCGAAGCGGTGAGCAATGCGTTGGACGCCTCGCGTCTGTTGAAGAAAAACTGAGTGGCTGAAGACTGATGACGGATAGCATTAAAGACAGCAGTGAAGTATGCCTGGCCGGCCACCCATTTGCGCCAATCGGTATGGGCGAACATGTGCGAGCAACCTTCCGGTCGCTGAACGCTGTTTACCAGCCGCCGCAGCTGCACGATATCTACAAGCTCGTGCCGGCCAGCGACGATGAAGTGGCCGAGTTTGGCCAGGCCATGGTTGAAGATCCTGCACCGATCAATATTTTCCATATCAACGGCAATGAGGTCGCCGGCGCCCTGGAGCACATCAACCAGGCTCGTCCGTGGACCGGCTACAACATCATCTACCCGCTCTGGGAGCTGCCGCGCTATCCGCAGGAGTGGGCAGTGCAACTGGATCGCTTTGACGAAATCTGGGCAGCCTCACGTTTTGTCATGGACGGCCTCAAAGAGGCCTGCAGCAAACCCGTGGTTCATATGCCCTTAGCCACTGAAATCCAATTGGACGGGTTTTACAGTCGACGCTATTTCGGCCTGCCTGAAGCTGACTATGTGTTTTTGTTCTTCTATGATCTGCGCTCGTACTCGGCCCGTAAAAACCCGCGCGGGGTGTTTGAAGCATTCAAGCAACTGCTCAAGAAAAGGCCTTATACCCGTACACATCTGGTGATCAAAGTGAACGGGGTCGACATGAACCCACAGGCGTTCGCAGAGCTGCAAGCTGAGGTGCAGGCACTGTATGGCCGGGTAACGTTGATTGATCGAATGATGAGCAGCAGTGAGGTCAAGAATCTCTTGCGTTGCAGCGACTGTTTCGTGTCACTGCATCGGTCCGAAGGCTATGGTTTTGGTGTCGCCGAGGCGATGGCACTGGGCAAACCAGCGATAGCCACTGCGTATTCGGGCAACATGGACTTCATGACTTCAGACACAAGCCTGCCGGTGGGTTACCGGTTGATCCCGGTATTGGAGGGTGAATATCCGCACTATCACGGCCAGCACTGGGCTGAGCCGGATCAGGACCAGGCTGTGGCGTACATGCTGCAACTGGTCGATGATCCGGCAATGGGCCGGACGCTAGGCAAAAAGGCCCAGTTACACATGCAGAGTAACTTAAGCTACCGCTACACCGGACTGCGCTACAGGGCTCGTCTGGACGAGATCCGGAGAGCGCACCTGGCCTGAACCTCATGCGAGGCAAGCGCTCAATGCTGCAATGTCTGCCTGACGTGCTCTCGCCAGTAGCCAAGGATGGCATTCACCGTCTGCGCCAGCGGGATTGTCGGCTGCCAGCCCAGCTCGGTCTTGATGCGCTGGTTGGACCCTGCCGCAACCGGGATGTCAGAAGGGCGCAGGCGCTTTGGATCTGTATGAATTTCAATGGGCACTGTGGTCTGCGCCAGCATTTCGTACAGTCCGGCACGGATCCGGGCGCTGGCTCTGGAGGACAGGTTGTACGCCCGATGCGCAAGGATGCGACCGCTTACCTCGACCAGAACCGTCACACACATCTTCAACGCTCAAGAAGTCGCGACTGGCATCAAAATTACCCACCATGAGGACAGGATCTTGCAAGCTTGCCTCAATCAACGCGATCTGCCTGGCGAATGACGCAGTGACAAAGTCTGCGCTCTGGCCAGGAACGATATGGTTGAACGGGCGCACGATCACCCCGCCCAGGCCTTGACGAAAATATTGCGTGACGGCATGTTCGGCTGCCAATTTGTTCGCTGCGTAAGGGTTCATCGGCGCAAAGGGGGCAGACTCGTCAAGCGGTTGTCCACGCTTGAAGGTTTCACCGTAGACCTCTGATGAGCTCACAAAAAGAGTGAATCAATCCGGCGCGTGACTTTTCAAGGATTCCATCAGGTTGAGGGTGCCGATGACGTTGGTGTTCCACGTCAGCAGAGGTTCCTTGAAACTCAACGCCACGTTGGAAATGGCCGCAAGATGAATTAGATGTGTCGGCTGCAGGCGTGCGATGATCGCGTCCACCGCAGCGCCATCGCAGATGTCCATCACCTCGTAATCGCCACCTTGATCCCCGGGCGACGGGAGGGATGCAACGGTGCCGATGAGTTCATGCTGGTCCTGACGCAATCTGCGCTGCAACACCTTGCCAACGAAACCATTGGCGCCTGTCAAAGAATCCGGGCCATCTTCCAACTCCAAATCGTGCTCACCTGCCGCTCGGGGCAGGCTCGCGTATACGCTCAGCCTTTAGAAACAGACATCAGATTCACTACGGCGAAGGTCTGCTTCGACCATCATGCGGCACAGCTCTTCGAGCGAGGTCTGGGCATCCCAGCCCAAAACTGATTTGGCCTTTTCCGGATTGCCCAGAAGAAGGTCGACTTCAGTCGGGCGGTAAAACTTCGGATTGACCGCCACAAGGGTCCGCCCTGTGGCATCGTCGATGCCTATCTCGTTTTCGCGCTTGCCAATCCAAACGATATCGATGTCGACGGCCTTGCACGCCAGAGTGACAAAGTCGCGTACTGACTCTGTTCGGTTGGTGGCAAGTACAAACGTGTCGGGCTCGTCGGCCTGGAGCATGCGCCACATGCCTTCGACGTATTCCTGGGCGTAACCCCAGTCACGTTTGGCGTCCATGTTGCCGAGTTCCAGCAGGCTCAGCTTGCCCTGCTTGATCTTTACGACACTGTCGGTGATCTTGCGGGTAACGAACTCGCGACCGCGCAGCGTCGACTCGTGATTGAACAGGATGCCGCTGGCGCCGAAGAGACCGTAGGACTCTCGATAGTTGATAGTCATCCAGTGCGCGTAGAGCTTGGCCACACCGTAAGAGCTACGTGGATAGAATGGGGCTGTCTCGACCTGAGGTGCCCGCTGGACCTTACCGAACATTTCCGAGGTCGAGGCCTGGTAAAAGCGTACCTTTGGATTGACGATACGAATCGCCTCCAGCAGGTGAACAGCGCCAAGACCTGTGATTTCCGATGTGGTGATCGGTTGGTCGAACGAAACGCCTAGAAAGCTCTGTACGGCAAGGTTGTACACCTCGGTCGCCTCGGTCGTCTGCAGCAGCCTGATGCTGGCCGACAGATCCGTCAGATCGTACTCCACCAGGTGCAGATTAGGATGCTGCTCAACGCCCAACTCGGCCAGCCGCCAGAAGTTGACGGAGCTGGGTCGCCGATAGGTGCCTTACACGGTGTAGTCTTTGCCGAGTTGAAGCTGCGCAAGATACGCTCCATCCTGGCCTGTAATACCGGTGACGATAGCGATCATGAATCCTCCAGAAAAGTCACATCACAGCCTTCGCTTGAAGTGCCCTGACGGCTTGATAGACCTGTATCGTGACATGATACTGACTAAGCGCCACGGGTACGAGGTTGAAAGTTAACCCGACCGTTTATGTCAGGTTTACCCTGTATGCCGATTATTAATTCTGGTAAATGGGCGGATGGATACTGCCATCGCCCATTCCAGTACTCGGCATAAGGCGACCGCGGAACCTCGCTCTATCCCAGCCTGTCGTACCTGCCGACTCGGGTGCAGCACAGCCTCGTCGGGCCCGCTACGTGCGCATTATGAATTGCCGTAGCCGTGGGCCAATCGGGTATACTTTTGCATCGTGTCTTTATGATGGCTAAGTCATAACGTGCAGGGACTTATGCAGAGTTCATAGGCTCTGTCAGCACCTCAAGGTAGAAAATTCTCGTGAAGATCTTAGTAACAGGTGGTGCCGGCTTTATCGGTTCGGCAGTTGTGCGTCATATCATTTCCAACACCAATGACTCGGTGGTTAACGTCGACAAGCTGACCTATGCCGGTAATCTGGAGTCGCTGCAGTCGGTCGACCAGAATGCGCGCTATGCCTTCGAGCGGGTCGACATCTGCGACCGCGCCGAACTCGACCGAGTATTCCGCGAGCATCAGCCTGACGCCGCGATGCACCTGGCCGCCGAGTCCCACGTCGACCGCTCGATCAGCGGCCCGTCGGAGTTCATCGAGACCAACATCATCGGCACCTACAACCTGCTTGAAGCAGCGCGTGGGTACTGGGCCACGCTGGACGAAACGCGCAAATCCGCCTTTCGTTTCCACCACATTTCCACTGACGAAGTGTACGGCGATCTGGAAGGGCCGGAAGACCTCTTCACCGAGACCACCCCTTACCAGCCAAGCTCGCCCTACTCGGCCAGCAAGGCCAGCTCCGACCATCTGGTTCGCGCCTGGGCCCGTACGTACGGCCTGCCGACTCTGGTCACCAACTGTTCGAACAATTACGGCCCGTGCCACTTCCCGGAGAAGTTGATCCCTTTGGTCATCCTCAACGCCCTGGAAGGCAAGCCGCTGCCTATCTATGGTAAAGGCGATCAGATCCGTGACTGGCTGTACGTCGAAGACCACGCCCGTGCGCTGTACAAAGTTGTAACCGAAGGTGAAATAGGTGAGACCTACAACATCGGCGGTCATAACGAAAAACAGAACATCGAAGTTGTACGTACCATCTGTGCCTTGCTCGATGAGCTGCGCCCTGAGTCGGCATTCCGTCCTCACGTAGAACTGCTGACCTACGTTCAAGACCGCCCAGGCCATGACCTACGCTACGCGATCGACGCCAGCAAGATCCAGCGGGAGCTGGGCTGGGTGCCTGAAGAGACGTTCGAGTCGGGCATTCGCAAGACTGTACAGTGGTACCTGGACAACCCTGAATGGGTCGCCCACGTTAAGAGCGGCAGCTACCAGCAATGGATTGACACTAACTACAACACACGCGTGGGTAAAGCGTGAGGATTCTGCTGCTGGGTAAAAACGGTCAGGTTGGCTGGGAGCTGCAGCGAGCACTCGGCGTCCTGGGCGAGGTCGTAGCCCTGGATCGTCATCGGGCAGACACTGCATATGGTGAGCTGGCCGGTGACCTGTCGGATCTTGACAGCTTGCGCGCCACCATTTGCGCTGTTGCGCCCCAGGTAATCGTGAATGCAGCTGCATACACGGCAGTGGATAAAGCCGAGAGCGAGCGCGAGTTGGCTCACACGGTTAATGCGCTGGCAAGCGAGGTAATGGCGCAAGAGGCCAAACGCCTCGATGCCTGGCTAGTGCACTACTCCACCGATTACGTGTTTGACGGCAGCGGCCAGGCTGAATGGACCGAAACTGACACCGTTGCGCCGGTCAATTACTACGGTGCCACCAAGCTTGAAGGTGAGCAGCTGATTCAGGCGTCAGGTTGCAAGCATCTGATCTTCCGTACCAGCTGGGTTTATGCAGCCCGGGGCAACAACTTTGCCAAGACCATGCTACGCCTGGCCAAAGACCGCGAAGCACTCAGCGTGATTGCCGATCAGACCGGCGTGCCGACCGGCGCCGACCTGCTCGCCGATGTGGCCGTGGCCGCTCTGCAGCAAGCGCAGCGCAATCCTCAGCTGGCCGGCATTTACCACCTGGCACCGGCTGGGGAGACAACCTGGCATGAGTACGCCAGCTACGTCATCGACTTTGCCCGCAAGCAAGGTGAAACGCTCAAGGTAACGTCGGTCAAACCGATCAGCACGAGCGAGTACCCAACGCCGGCCAAGCGCCCATCGAATTCTCGGTTGTCGACAGCAAAACTTCGCAACTCTTTCTCTCTGCACTTGCCGGATTGGCAAAGTGGTGTAACCCGCATGCTTATGGAAGCTCTGAACAAATGAACAGAACCAATCGTAAAGGGATCATTCTGGCTGGTGGTTCGGGAACGCGCCTTCATCCGCTTACGCTGGGCGTCTCCAAACAGATGCTGCCCATCTACGACAAGCCAATGATTTTCTACCCGCTATCGGTGCTGATGCTGGCGGGTATGCGCGAAATCCTGATCATCTCCACCCCGGAAGACCTGCCTTCGTTCCGCAAACTGCTGGGTGATGGCAGCAACTACGGCGTGGAGTTGAGCTACGCCGAGCAGCCTACGCCTGACGGCCTCGCTCAGGCCTTCATTATTGGTGAAGAATTCATCGGTAGCGACCCTTGCTGCCTGATCCTGGGCGACAACATCTTCTATGGCCAGCATTTCTCGGACAACCTGCGCTCCGCTACACAGCAAACTGAAGGCGCCACTGTGTTCGGCTATCACGTAGCAGATCCGGAGCGCTTTGGGGTAGTTGAGTTCGACGCCAACGGTCGCGCTTTGAGCATTGAAGAAAAGCCTGCCGAGCCAAAGTCGAGCTACGCGGTCACAGGCCTCTATTTCTATGACAATCAGGTTGTCGAGATCGCCAAGAACATCAAGCCGTCTGAGCGTGGTGAGCTGGAAATCACCGATGTGAACCGGGTTTATCTCGAGCAGAAGAACCTCAGCGTTGAAATCCTCGGCCGTGGTTTCGCCTGGTTGGATACCGGCACTCATCAATCGTTGATGGAAGCCAGCCACTTTATCCAAACTATCGAAGAGCGTCAGGGTTGGAAAGTGGCCTGCCTTGAAGAAATTGCCTTCACCAATGGCTGGATCACTCGCGAGCAAGTTGCCAGCCAGGCCCAGAAACTCAAGAAGACAGGCTACGGCCAGTATCTGCAGAGCCTTCTGGAGCCAGGTCATTACTGAGTATGACTACAGGTAGCAGCTCTACCGGGACGGCCACCGGGCCCACCCGAATCGCAGTTCTGCTGGCTGCCTACAATGGTTGCGAATGGATAGAGGAGCAACTGGCCTCTATCCTCGCCCAGGCTCGTGCCAGTGTTGATATCTACATCAGTGTCGACCCTTCGACCGACGGTACCGAAGCCTTGTGCGCTCGACTGGCGGAGCGACACGCCAATATTGCTGTACTGCCTCCAGGTGGCCCATTCAAAGGCGCGTCACGCAACTTCTTTCGCTTGATCAAAGATGTCGATCTGTCAGCCTATGACTATGTCGCGTTTTCCGATCAGGATGATGTGTGGTACGCAGACAAGCTCGATCGGGCAGTGACCACGCTGCGACGCAGCGATGCCGACGGTTACTCAAGCAACGTGGTCGCTTTCTGGGATGATGGGCGGCGCCTGCTGGTGAACAAAGCACAACCGCAGGTACGTTGGGACTATCTCTTCGAGGCCGCTGGCCCTGGCTGCACGTATGTCCTGACCCGCAGATTGGCATCGGCGTTCAAGTCGCTGCTGTTGAGACAGTGGGATGAGGTACAGCGTGTCGATCTGCATGACTGGTTCTGTTACGCGTACGCACGTAGCCATCACTACTCATGGATTATCGACCCAACGCCCGGCCTTGATTATCGGCAACACGCACGTAATCAGGTCGGGGTGAACAACGGCGTAGCCTCGGCGCGTTCACGTTTGCGCAAGATCACTGACGGCTGGTGGTTTTCCCAGATTCAACTGACGGCCACGCTTCTGGATATCCATAGCCCCTACCGGATACTTGACGGTGATTCGACCAAAGCAAAAGAGTGGATCAAGCTGGCGTTCAGTGTCGCTCACTGCCGCCGCCGCCCGCGTGACAGGGCGATGCTGTTCGCCATTTGCTTGCTGAACAGCATTACCCGACATCAATAAACTTTGAGCACATAAAAAAAGGCTATCAGATCTCCTGATAGCCTTCTTTTTTACACGACGCCTCGGCCGCAGTAGTGATCATCCAGCATCACATGGTTCAGCATCTTCAGCTCATCGGTGGAATGCTTCGAGAAGAACTCATCAGCGATCGCCCTGCTCACTTCCAGCGAAGGTGCAAAGCTGCCCAGCAATGCGTTACGTACCTGCAGCGCATCCTCGGCAAACTGGATGACGCCATTGCGCAGCTCTTGTCTGAACGCGTCGCCGGCGCGCTCCTGAGCAGACAACTGACGATGGTGCGCTTGGACACTAATGCCGTCTGCAGAGGTGTACTTGATCACCTGTCCATCGCTCGAACTGAGCAGTTTCTCCAGCTCGAAGCTGCGCAGGTACATGATCGGTGCCGCCAGGCTGTGTTCGACGTTATGCATCAGGCAACCACGAATGATCACCTCGTGGCTGTCGGCAACTTCGATTGAACGCTCGTCGGTCGCCAAATAGTAACCGTGAATCTGCTGACCAGTCAGCTTGCACAGGTAGTTCTGAATGGTTGCGCCGTAACCCACATCGACCACTGCATTTTTCTCGCCACCCATCAGCCCCATGGACAGCAGGTAAAGACTCAGCGCAGCACGCTCTGCTTGCGCCTGTTCGAAGATGGTCTCGGCCAGCTTGGTCAACAACAGCTTCAAAGCGATCAGATTGCCGTTGCGAACCTCCACAGGCGTCTGCTGACCAATACCGGTTTCAGCTTGCAATTGGCCCCAGACTTCGTCGCTCAATTCCAGACCGAAACGCTCCAGCAAATAGTTGGATGCGGTATTGATGTAGTAATCACCCTTGGCCACGGAGAAGATATCGTCAAGGGTCTTGAGCAGCGGCACACTGCATGTCCGACGCGAAACCACCAGATATTCTGACGGCGGTGCGTTTGTTACACCTTGCGCCCAGACATCGTAAACGGCCTTCATCAGCTGGCCCTCACGGGCAAGGAAGTGCAGCCGCTCGATGCCGTCGCGCTGGGCATTGTCTATCAGCCATTGGGCCATGCCGGTCAACATCGGACCAACAAGGCTGTACCCGATATTGTATGGAGTGGCCTGGAACAACGAGCCCGGGTTAAGCTCGGGGTACGTCACCGCCGGGAAGTTTTGCCTGAACAACAAGCCCAGGGTCAGCTCGGCATTGAGGTCGTGGGCAAACTCGTATTTTTCCACGATCCCGCGCAAGCGAGGCATGCCCCGAGCCAATTCGGTCGGGCGTAGAACATGCAAGCCTACACAACCCTTGTCGCAGGGTATCTGCAGATCGGAGCGCTCGTTGTCGCCTACCATGATCAGTTCATCAGGCTGCAACCCGTGAACTTGCAGAACATGATCATAGAGCTGCCCGCTGTCCTTGCGCACGCCCACTTCGTTCGACAGGTAGAACTCGGTCCAGCCATGGATGCCGTTGGCGTTCAGTGAGCGGATGATCAGCGCTTTGGGCAGGAACATATCCGAGATGAGTACCACCGGCTTGCCCGCCGACTTGGCACGCTCGAACAACTTGACGCCCCCACTGCGTGCTGACAGCGATTTGTACTCGGTATGCTCTTCAAGCTTGCGGATGGTCGCTACATCCTGGTCCGACAGCTGACTCATGTGCTGGAATGCTTTATAGATATCATCCAGGTCAACATCGCTGCCCTTGTTCTTGCGGGCTTCGCCTTCCGCAGCCACGCGATAATCGCTGTACAGGTCTGCCAGATTTTCCGGCAGATTGGCGGCAACGATACGCTTGGTCGACTCGGCATCGATCAGCGGACGTATTAGCAGCGTGTCGAATATATCGAAGCCGATGCACTTGATCTTCGGGCTAAAGAAGTGATCGACCATCGACTCGAACGAGCGCCCGACCGATTGATCGAGCCGCCAGGAAGACCAGGTCGGGTTTACCGTATCCTGGATGATCCCTGGCTGCAGGCCTTGCTTGCGCGCACTCAGGGCCAGCAGCCGCTCCAGGCAGTGGGCGAATGTCCCATCGGTCTGGCCGGCTTCCTCATTGAAGTCATTGATGGTGATGTTGGCATTGAACAACGGCTGCAGCGCGTCTCCCCGGGCCCAGAACATGGAGCCGGCCGGGAAATCGAAATACCCCTGCGGCACTGGCGCAATACCCAGCCGTGCACACCAGGCAGTACCCATGCCATTGTTGGCCAGCCAGGTATTGGCTTGACTGGGCACCGACTTGAAGTTTTGCGGATAGACAATGCCCTTGTCTGCAGCCAGCAACGTAAAGATTCTACGAATGGTTGCAGTACTTCCCAATAGATTGCCAGCCAGGTACTGGCGCCAACCTTCAGTGGCGCCAGCGTTGTACAGCGACTTCTTGCTGTGCAAGTGGGCAATGTAGTCATAACGGCGCAGCGCTTCGCCGAAGGTGCAGAACATCGGCGCAATATCGCGGCCGCGATTGTCGACGATCTGGAATGTCTGCGCCTTGCAATGATCAAGCTTGTCGAACGCTGCGCGGCAGGCCCTTTCGCCCTCGGCGTCTTTTACCGACACGTAAAGATCGTAGTCGAAGGGCATATTCTTCAAATACCCGGCGAACTCAGGCGCCAGGTCTTCGTAATACATATGCAAGTGGATAGCGATCGTGCCCTGGACATGCTCGGCTTGCTGTACGCCATCGAGCGAAATCAAGGTGTGATCGACTGCTTCGATGTGCACCTGAGCGCCGTTTTTCCACAGCTCATAATGAGGACTGCCGCGGAACACTCCACCCAGATTGCGATAACCCCAGTGCAGCACCGGGGTGCGGTACTTCGGCGGTATCGCCCAATACAAAGGCTTCACCTGATCAAGCAGCCGCGCACGCAGGCCACCGGCAACCAGCGGTCGCTGACCACGCACAGCGCGCGAGAGCACACGCAATGGAGCTGTGATCTTCCAGCTGGTGGAACTGTGAAGACCGTGCATGATCACTGCATAGTCTTCGGCAGAACCCGCAAGCTGCATGCGCAGGCTCTGCAGCTCTTGTCTGGCCCTGGCAGTCTCATTGCGCGCGTTCACCAGCTCATCCCGCAGACTGGAGAGCGCTTCTCGGTCAAGCTCGGCGGCGAGCGCCCGCTGCTGGGCATCGGTCAACTGCGCTTGCAGCGCTGCCGTCATCTGCAGCGGCGCCTTTTGCGCTTCCGCCAGTTGACCCTGCATCAGACGTCGGTTTGTTTCAGCCTGGGCAAGCTGAGCCTGCAAATGATGCCGACTCCCCTGCAATGCGGCGTTCTCTTCACGCAGCTGGCTGATCAACCGTGCCTCCGGCGTGCTTTGCTCAACGTTCACTAACTCAGCCTCCCCCGAAATTCGGGTATGTACGATATCGCTCAAGCGATCGAGTATTATATTCTGCAAATGCATCTGCAAGCCTGTGATCTGACGACGCCAGGGGCAGTGCAGTGCCCGTCGGCGTCTAGGGTCCCGGCCGTTTCAGGTCGGATGAAAGCCCCGTTACAGGCCTGGCTGAGCACTGACATGTAGTTGAATATCCAACATCGGAATCCCGATCAAACCAGACGCCGATGGATCATGACTGCAGTGGAAAATTACCGCGTCGTGAATCCAGTGATGTGATGTGTGGTCTTGCTGGGTGCCATCTGCAATCGCAACCTGGATCGAGTAGTCACCACTGGCAAGCCAAGGCATGGCAAAGGTGAACTGCGCATTGATTGCTTGCCCTGGCGCGGCAGCGGGCCGCAGCGTGTCTTCGATACTCAGCGTGTTGCTCCCAAACAGGAACTGCCCGAGACGATCCTTGATGTAAAAGCCCAGCACAGGGCTTTTCAATTCGGTAAAGGCGATTGCATGAATCGACAGGGTCACCACTTCGCCGCCGGTAAGCGCACGAATGTCACTGCCATCCTCTGCCGTCACATTGACATGCTCGATCTGCGCGCCCAACGGATCTGTCTGAGGCGAAGCTTGCAGGTTGGACTGGAACAGGCTCATCGGGCCGGCCGACGCATAGCGATGCTCGCCGGCCCAGATTTCGCGCAACTTCCTGGCGGTCGACGACGCCTGTGTATGCTCTTGAAGGCTTTTGTCCTGAGTGGCACCGAGAATGAAGTTCAGATAGTGCTCACTGGTTTTCTTGGCATCGCCAAGCTCTTGGGTCTGTCCATCGGATAACCACAGCGCCTTGTCGCACAGAGCAATGACGGAGGTGCTGTCGTGACTGACGAAAAGCAGCGTCTTCTCTTCTTTGAACTTGCGCAGAAAGCGCATGCATTTCTGAGTGAAGATGGCGTCGCCAACAGCCAATGCTTCATCGATGATGAGGATGTCGGCATCGACGTGAGCAATGGTGGCAAAGGCAAGCCGCACGAACATGCCGCTTGAATAGGTTTTTACTGGCTGATCGATGAAATCCCTGATCTCGGAGAAGTTCACGATGTCATCGAAACGCTCGTCTGTCTGCTCTTTACTCAAACCATAAAATGCAGCGCTGAGGTAGACGTTTTCCCGGCCGGTGAATTCAGGATTGAAGCCTGCACCCAATTCCAGCAACGCGGCAACTCGGCCAAACGTTTGCACTTGGCCATGGGTCGGGCTCAGGGTGCCGCATATGAGCTGTAAAAGGGTCGACTTGCCCGAACCGTTGCGACCTATGATACCGAGGGTTTCACCCTTGTTCAGGGTGAAGGAGACATTCTTTAGGGCCCAGAATTCACGGCTGTAGGCCTTCTGCTTGAGCCCTAGGGCCTGCTGTACACGCGGCATGATCGACTGCTTCAGGCGATCCTGCGGCTTGCTGAAGATATGAAAGCATTTCGATACGCCTGTTACGACGATCGCCGGATCTGCAGACTGGGGGGAATTATAAGACATCAGCAAAGCCCTTTCGTGTTCTCTGGAACCATGCATAGCCAAGCCAGGCAGTGAGCAACGCCATCAGCAAGTAACGGCCCAGCCCCATCCAATCTGGCAGATGGCCCCAAATCAGGACTTCGCGCACCTGCTCGATGATAAAAGTCAGCGGGTTTGCCTCCATCAATGGACGCATTTCGACCGGCAGCGAACTGACGGGAAAGAACACAGGGGACATGAACAGCATCACCATGGTGATGATGCCGATGGTTTGCCCCACGTCACGCAGGTATACCCCCAGCGATGCGAGCACCCACGCCAGGCCTTGTACGAATATGATGAAGGGCAGCACCACAAAGGGTACCAACAACATGGTCGCGTGAAACTCACCATTGACGACAATGATGGCACACAGCAGGACCAGCAGGCTGACGCCACTGTGAAACAGCGCGGTGCACATCGAGATGACGGGCAATATCTCGAGCGGAAACACGACTTTTTTAACGTAGTTGACGTTCGCCAGGATCAAGCCCGGCGCTCTGTTCAACACCTCTGCGAACAAGCCGTGGACGATCATGCCGGCAAATAGCAGCACGGCGAAATCGCCTTTGCCTTCATCGGGAGACGTCGTCCAACGCGCCTTGAAGACAACTGAAAAGACAAAGGTGTAGACCGCCAGCATAAATAATGGAGTCAGGAAGGACCACAACAGCCCCATCACCGAGCCCTTATAGCGGCCTGCCACTTCTCGACGCGCCATCTGCATGATCAACCGGCGGTATTGCCAGAGATTTCTGATCAACGCCTGCGGCGATATGGGGGCCTGCGAATGCGGGTTCATTCAGTTACCTCGGTGAATTAATCGATCTTTGCATACGTGAAAACCCGCGCAGGCTCGAACACCGCAGCATATATGGCGGTGTCGAACCTGCGCGGACCTCGAGACAATCAGTCGAACGTATCCGCGTCCTCGAGTGCTGTATTGTGCAGATCTTTTGCTGAAAGTGCCGGCGTGCCCTGGTAGGGCCACTCAATACCAACGGTGGGGTCATTCCAGGCCAGGCTGCGCTCATGCTCAGGCGCCCAGTAGTCGGTAGTCTTGTACAGGAACTCGGCGCTTTCCGAGAGGACTACAAAGCCATGGGCGAAGCCTTCCGGCACCCACAGCTGATGTTTGTTTTCAGCGCTGAGATGAGCGCCCACCCACTGCCCAAAGGTCGCCGAGCTCTTGCGCATGTCGACCGCGACGTCGAACACTTCGCCCTGCACGACTCGCACAAGTTTGCCTTGGGGTTGCTGGACCTGATAGTGCATGCCACGCAGCACGCCCTTGATCGAACGGGAATGATTGTCCTGGACAAATTTCACATGCCGGCCAACGACTTCTTCGAACACCTTGTGATTGAAGCTCTCGAAGAAGAAACCACGATAATCGCCAAAAACCCGCGGTTCGAAAAGGATGACTTCAGGAATTGCTAGAGCTGTTGCTTTCATGTGAAAAAAATCTCCAAATACTATTCGTTTCGGAGTGCCATGTAGGACATCCCCGAATGCTCCCCCCATCCTTGAAAAAATCTGGGGACGTTACGCGATCATCAAATTCTGGCTAAAAATGCAGCGATAGTCAGCGTAATGTTACCGGCAAAGGTCTGTCGATACACACCTGATCGACGCAATGCTCGCAAGCGTGAGGTCAAACCGGATCGCCGGGCGCCTTCAAAGTGCTCGAAAATCGCGCGATTTTTCGGTGTCAAGCCAGCCTTAAAGGTACGCAGCAACATTAAATTGGTGTCATTCCAGGTTACAAAACGACCTGACAGCATCTTGACGAATCGAAGCAACATCTGCTTGAAGCTCGTGTTCGCGCCAATTAGATTATCGCCATGCTGACGGTATTCCAGACTGGGCTCAGCATCATAAATCGCTGTACCACCGCACCCGGTTACCAGGATGTACGCCAACCAGTCATGGGCCACGATCTCAGCATCGGGCGGTAGCTGCATGATTAGCTCGCGAGCGGCCGCATTTATCATCATGGTGTTGGCGCCTGCAAGGCTCTGAACCAACGCGTTCTGGAAGGATGGCGGCCGCGTGAACAGCGGTGAGTACCCCACCGTGCGCCGTTCTGCATCGACCAGCTGAGTTCTTGAGCAATAAAGAGCTGGTTGGTCAGGCGCTAATCTAACCAGGTGAGCCAGGCTTCGTTCCAGTTTTTCATTGAACCAGATGTCGTCCTGATCGCTAAACGCGTAGTACTGGGCGTTAACCTGCGGGCGCTGCAACAGCGAGATGAAGTTTTTTGCGAACCCTTGGCGCGGCCCCTCAAATACATGTACACGCCCAGCATCCCATCGTTGTTGAAATTCAGATAATATCAGACGCGTCTCATCGGTAGACCCGTCATCTGAGACATACAGGGTCCAATGAGTGAACGTCTGATCGTTGAAGGACTCAAGCTGCTCACGTAAAAAAGACGCACCATTGTAGGTACACATCAATATTGCAATGCTAACAGGTGCCTCAACTGCAACATCGGTAAAGCTATAACCACCCATCAAGTTGTTACGCTCTCCATGTAGGCTGCCCTTATCCAAGTGCGTGGATTTGGACTGAATAAATTCGTTCACCGGCTAAGTCCATACTGTACGTGCGTGCTATGCGCTTTCAGTTTTACGTTCCACCGAGTGCAATTATGAATACTCAACTTACGAGCCACAGCGACCGTAGTTGTCCTCAAAGCGAACGATGTCATCCTCACCAAGGTACTCACCGCTCTGCACTTCGATAATGACCAGATCAATAACACCCGGATTTTGCAAACGGTGCTGATTGCCTGCTCGGATGTAGGT
>Ga0302174_10000284_pt1 | contig 18319 bp, 15 predicted proteins | sample I_Fen_N3_2_FD_198789 | JGI IMG/M metagenome (GOLD analysis project Ga0302174, IMG submission 198789) | Peat permafrost microbial communities from Stordalen Mire near Abisko, Sweden - I_Fen_N3_2 | ecosystem: Environmental > Terrestrial > Soil > Wetlands > Permafrost | place: Sweden: Abisko... | reverse complement strand
AGGTCAGAAATTTGCCCCTGATTCAAACGGTTTGCTCCGATTGCCAGATACCAGCACAGACTGCTACCAGGTAAGAAATTTCACCCCGCCACTACGCGCGCAGGCCCGTACGCCGCCCAGTTGGCGTCTCTAACTTCGAAGTCAGGTCAGAAATTTGTCCTCGACTTAAACGGTGTGCTCCGATCTCATATACCAGCACAGATCGCTACCAGGTAAGAAATTTCACCCCGCCCCCCCGTGCACAGGCCCGTACGCCGCCCAGCTGGCGGCTCTAGCTTCGAATTCAGGTCAGAAATTTGCCCCTGGTTTAACGGTTGCTCCGATCGCCGGATACCAGCACAGACCGCTACCAGGTAAGAAATTTCACACCGCCACTACGCGCGCAGGCCCATACGCCGCCCAGCTGGCGGCTCCAGCTTCGAAGTCAGGTCAGAAATTTATCCCCGATTTAAACGGTTTACTCCGATCTCACTTACCAGCACAGATCGCTACCTGTGTTGCCGCTGACCCAAAACTGACCCTTTTAGCGATGAAGATCGCGAGGCTTTGAATGAGCGCTCAGCTGACGAGTGCATCCGCATTGCTACCGAATTCGGCAAAAGCAGACGCTTTGAGTTCAGAGGGAAGGATTGAGCTGTGATGTGTGAGTGAGATCGCCGGCCAGCTATAGCTGAAGGGGACCAGCGGGTTCAAGCCAATAAGCCTGGACCATTTCTGCCCTAGGCAGGTTGAATGCCTCAGGCAGCGATACTATTGATTTCTATACGTGAGGTACAGACGACGCTCTGCTCAATCAACATGCCATTATCGCACAGCAGTTGCTTCATTTTCTCGACCGAAATCCTTACCTCCTTTCGAGTCACAGCGATCCTCGCAGTAGCCCTACCATTGTCTTCCTTCAGCACAAAAATCCAGAATGGCGAACGCATTTTCCCCTCGGCGTAGATCCGGCCAGTGATCCGCTTGCGGTCAACGAATGCACCACCGCCCTTATCATTCGTTTCGAAGAAACCCACTACGAACTTTGAACCGGCATTCTTAGCAATGAACTCTTCAGCCGTTTTGTATTCTCCATACTTTATCTTTCAGATTCCACACGACTTAACTCTCCATAACCAATAATTAATTACAACACACTGAACAGTATATTTACGCGCACAGCTCAATATTAGTCATATTTTTCAAACATATTAAGTTAAACTTGGCGAGTATTCAGAGCGCGGAATATATCGAACAAAACCATTAAACTAACTGATTCAAACAAAGCATTAAAATTTATTAACCAGCTCCCCAACAAAACTGCATTGAGCGCAAAAACGATTTTTGCTAATTAGCCGTGAGCGTTCAGAGGCAGGTGGCTCAAAGATCTATTAATGGTCCTCTCGACTCACGTGCGGCGCCTGGGACAATCATGGAAATTCAGTTCCTCCGGCACCTCTCTCGTTTAGGTAACAATGACATCACTCCATCACAGTATCTAACTGTATCGACACGACCAACGCTCGACGATAATGTAGAGGTAATGCATGAAAATCAACGACCACCACTCGAGGAGCAACTGACATCAATGTTTTTATCCGCTCCACAGGAACTGATACATAGACCGAGAGCAATCGGCCATTTGCGCTCATCGAGCCAATACTCGGAGTAACAGTCTCATTAGGGATCAAGGTAATACCTTCCACCAATTGAATCTCTATCTCCGGATACTTAAATTCCTCTGGATAAACCACAGTACCTTTGAAAGTGAGGACAGCGAATTCTTGGAAAGCGTCCTCCCCAGACGATACTTCGCGTCGGGTAGCCATTCGAAATGACCACGAGAAGTCCCAAGAAGTAATCTTCGCCTGGTACCATTTAAAAGAATATGGTGAGCGAGTTTGACCACGCCTAGCAATTTTACCTCGACCGTTGTTAGGCTTGACCATATCCACCTCCCTACAGGGCGGAGTGCCGAGCTAGACAAGAAAACCAACTCCCAAACTCAACAATGAAAGCCTAGACCTATCCGGTGAATTACACACTGTGCATAGCTCTACTTTCTTTACACGAGAGTGGTCATACCTCCGGCCCTCTATAAATACATCCACTTGTACATGTCTCGTGAATACGTACTGCGGATAGCTCTGGAAGCAATGGCTTTAGCTCCTGCCAAACCCAAACGGCTAAAACCTCGCTCGTCGGATTTTCCAGTCCGGGAATTTCATTAAGATAATTGTGATCTAAGCGTTCATACAGAGGCGCGAAAATCTCCTTTATCTCGGAAAAATCCCTGACCCAACCCGACGTTCTATCGACAGGGCCATCAATATAAATTGCAATACGAAAGGAGTGACCGTGCAGGCGCCCACATTTGTGCCCATCTGGAACATTGGGCAGTCGATGAGCGGCCTCAAAAACGAACTCTTTAAAAATCTCCACTGTTCCTCCAGCATCTCACGCGACAAACCAAACAGCTAGACTAAACTTTCCAAGACTCAAGGTCGACGCATAAAGTTTCAAACAAAAACTCTACAACTTTGGCTCGCCCCTCACCCAGCGCTGATGCAATGGTGATCACGGAAACCAAAATGGAGTTAACAGTGTGCAAATCGGTTACATCACTCAAACAATTCAATATTTCTTCGAATTCCCCCAACATAGCAGCTTGGGAAAAATTTAATGCCTGCACCACATGGGTAGATGGCGTCAGGTAGAGAATATTCGCACGCGTCCGTAAACCGTAGGCTTCAGTCAGCATGCCATACCCTTCCGAAGGGAAAGCTTCGTCCTGCCCTGAAAGCCTTCTCAATGCTTCCTGAAAAGCCATGGATAGATGAAGAATGACTTCAGAGAACTCTTTTACACTGGCGTCACTGGCCAGGGCTGGAGACAGATCCGAGGAAACCAAAGTAGTCATAATGCCTCCTAAATATTAGTAATGAGCACCAGTTAGCTAGGTACGAGTTCCGAACTTCGAACCGCCCTGGTCAAATGATCAGTCAAAAGATGAATATCACCATGTAAATTCTGAACTCCATTCCATGGCCGGTTGCCTGTTTTAAAGGACCACTCTCCCGAATCGAGCGTCCAAGCTGTATATCCTTGTAGCTTTCTAAGGCCTAACTTGAATACTGGGGCCAGTGGCGCTCCTGTAGCACACAACTGCTCCATGACGAACCCCATGGAAATAATCCCCGCGCTATGGACGAGACGAGAGCTTTTAGGCGTGTGCCCATGCCAAGCATTTCCAAACACCTCCTGTACCGCCTGGAAAAACTCACTGATGGCCAAGAAACACCGATCCTCACCTCCCGACAACTCAATCACCTCCCGACAGTAACCGTCAGATAGCGAATTCATTACCAGTTTCTGGAGCGACGTATCACCGATGACCCCTGAGGGGTTGGTATGCTGCTTAATCTGTCCTTGCAAAGAAGATCGATCGTCATAATTCAGCATTTCCACGATGCGGGCTGCGCGGGCGCGGGAAGTCATTCTGAATGGAAGGCCGCTGACAGACGGGAGCAGTTCATATACCAGCGACTTCGGTAATGGACTGGTGTTGTTGACGAGAATAAATTGCCGGCGAAGCTCTTCCTGATTTTCACACACAAGAGCAGACACCAGTAGCTGGAACGAACTCCCCTCGAGCCCAGCTAACGCAGATAGGCGCTGCTGACCATCCACAACGAACCCAGGAGGGCCGGATGATATATCCACCTCAATTTCTGCATAGGCTCCATTTCCTTCCACCACCCGGACTCCACTGGTAAACGCTAACACCACCGCATTGGGCATTACCGCATCGGGACGGGAGAGGTAGTCGCGGATCTCTCGTATGTGCTTGGACACCTGTGGCCGCTGAAAGCCATGAAGGGCGCCACGATCATCACGCTTGACTCGGTCGATGCTAGCGATCGCCAAAATCTGCTCAACGGTAGCCGCAAACGATACCACTTGGTGGGTTGGGCTCTGTAACGCCTTGATTGCGCTGAACTTAAGCAATGAGTCTCTTCCTTCATCGAACGGCCCCCCAGAATGAGGGGTAGCAGCAGTATTGAGGCTCTTATACCAACCCTTCCACATAAAAACTAGCCTAAGCGCATTGGCCCATACAGTTATTAAATGGTAAATTGTCAGCCTCAGATAAATGCAACACCCGTCAAAACAGGCCTACAGTTTTCCCATGAGAACCGTCATCATCACCAACTGCACCAATCGAAAACGTCTCGACGGCCTGCCGCCGGTGGTGCTGAACGACGAGTGTTATTCATCGATTGCAGCCATGGCAAAGGCGTGGAAGGGGCAAATAGACGAACGTCCCACCACTCTGATGGCATCTTCACTTTACGTGGGCAGAAGCGTTTCTGACGCGAGGCGCGTAGCAACGAAGTTGGACGCGAAGCTAATGTTTGCGTCGACCGGCTTAGGGTTGATTGAAGGCGATCAGAGATGCCCACCGTACAACCTGACGGTGGCTCAGGATCCGAATTCTATCATCCCACGTCTCGAAAAATTGGGTGTGCGCGCATCAGATTGGTGGGAAGCCGTGAATGTCACCCAATCAAAGGGAAGCGCCCTAGCGGACCTCGTCAGCCAACCCGACATCGACTTGGTGCTCATTGCCCTCTCTTCAAACTATGTCCAGTTGATAGGCGAAGACCTTGGAAAAATCAGGGACACGCAGATCGACAAGCTCAGAATATTCACTTCGCGCCCTGGCATCGAGATGCTTCCCAGCCATTTACGACGCATCGCGATGCCCTATGACGAACGCCTTGAAACCTCAACACTACCAGGCACTCGCAACGATTTCCCTCAGAGAGCCCTGCGTCATTTCATTGAGATTCTTGAACTGTCGAGTGCTCCTGCTGAGATCGCTCGAAAGAGCGTCAGCGCGGCGATGGATCTTTTATCCCTAGCAAAAACGACCATCCGGCGGCGCGCATCGGACAGTGAAATTGCCTACATGCTTGAGTGTGTGTGGGCTGACTACCAAGGCAGTTCCACCCGATTGTTACGCTACTTAAGGGACGACGCCCTGGTGTCGTGCGAGCAATCGCGCTTTCGGAGGATCTGGCAGGACATCAAAGGTCAAGACAGCATAGAGAGCAAAGCATGACGAGCGAAGATGCGATCGTGGTGCGTGCACTACGCACCACGCAAGGCGACAACCTTGATGTGTATGCATTATTCATCAGGGGATCTGACCTGGTCCGAATTGCCGACATCAGCCGCCTGTCGCGCGAAGACAGCAGTCCCCTCAAGGGTTTTCAGCGCCCCGAGATTAAGAGTCATGTCAAAGGGATCACTGAGTACCTCAATCAGGGAAATGTACTTTTCCCCAATGCAATAATCTTAGCGCTGTCTCCTGACCTGCGTTTTGTTGCAGCACGCGGAAGCAAGCCGACAGGCGACGCGGGGCTTTCGCAAGCGGGTACGCTGACAATCCCTATCAGGGAGGAAGGAATGAGGTCTGCCTGGATCGTGGACGGGCAACAGCGCTCATTGGCGTTGGCGAAAGCGGCCAATTCGGATCTTCCTGTGCCTGTGATCGGTTTTGTATCCGACAGCCTGACCACCCAGCGCGAGCAGTTTATTTTGGTCAACAAGGCCAAACCCTTGCCCACTCGACTGATCAACGAACTACTGCCGGAGACAGGCAGCATCCTTTTGCCCCGCGAACTGAGTGCTCGCAAGGCACCAGCTGAGTTGTGCGGGCTTCTTAGCCGCGATCCCAACTCCCCTTTCCACAAGCTCATAAAGCGGTCGTCCGAGCAAAATAGCAAAGCAGTGATCACTGACACCGCTGTAATAACGATGATCCGCAATAGCATCAGTAATCCGTTGGGAGCGTTGGCTCCCTACACCTCCAGCACCGACGGTGCGGCGAACGTTGAGTCCATGTACAACCTACTGACGACCTTCTGGCGAGCAGTGCGTGATACGTTTCCAGAGGCGTGGGCACTTGAATCCAAGAGCAGTCGACTCATGCACTCAGCGGGGATCATCGCCATGGGAGTGCTTATGGATCGGATCTACGCCAAAATCGGTGGTCAGCGCGAAACCTACGAAGCCGTGCTACAAGAACTGGCCAGAGTAGCCCCTTACTGCGCATGGACAACAGGTCAGTGGCCGATGATTAATGTCCAGTGGAATGAAATCCAAAGCACCCCTCAAGATATCAAGGCGCTGCAAGAAACCTTGATCCGCCTCTATATGACCAGCGCTCACCAATGAAATTTTTATACGCCGACACCCAAGACTACGTAGACCCGGACTACGATTTCATCAACGATCGAAATGCGCCGGGCCGGAAGAGATACTGGGATGACCAGTATGCGCACGAAATGATGACCCCCGTCCCTTATGATGGGCTTTTGGTCTCGATGAGCGCAGTGCGACCTGCAAATGGCGTCGCTAATTCAAAGGTTCGGTACTCGACTTCCGAGCAGCAGCGCTTCCTCAGAGAAGGCGCGCGCAAATTTCTACGACTCGATGGCATTCAGTTCAAAGATACGATGGTCCTAGGTGACTGCGGGGCTTTCGCCTATGTAGAGCACCCTACCCCTGCGTATAGCCCAAGCGAAGTAGTAGAGTTCTACTCAGATGCAGGATTCACCCACGGTTGCTCGCCGGACCACATTATATTCAACTGCGACTCCAGCAATCCTCCAGCGCTGAGCCAGTCGGAAGATGTGCTGTTTCGGTACGAAATTACGCTCAAAAATGCGCAAGAGTTTCTGCGTTTAGTGAAGGAGGCGGAATGGCCTTTCGAACCTCTTGGAGCGGTACAGGGTTGGTCTCCCCAAAGCATGGCGAACGCTGCAAAACAACTCGAAGACATGGGTTATCGCTACTTGGCGATCGGAGGTCTAGTACCTTTGAAAGTCGATCAAATTCATGAGGTTCTGAAAGAACTTCGAGCCGTCCTTAAGCCCGAGACAAATATTCATCTGCTGGGTTTCGCCAAAGCTGAGAACATCCATGAATTCACTGGATATGGCATTACCAGTTTTGACTCAACCTCCCCCCTTATACGCGCATTTAAAGATGCGAAGTGTAATTATTACATGGGCAACAATACAACCAAACTGGATTATTACACTGCCATCCGTATTCCTCAGGCAATTGAAAATCCACGCCTGATGCAAGGAATTAAAAAAGGCACTCTGAGCGCAGAAGAGTTACAAATCAAAGAAAAAGCGGCGCTGCTAGCGATCCGCGACTACGATAAAAATCTTCTCGACTTTGATTCTACCTTAGCCGTACTAGTAGACTATCTCCGACTGACTCTATCCGGCACGATATTGTCACCAATAGAAATGGAAAAAGAAATCGCCAAGCATGTCCGACTAATCTCACCCACGCTGAGAGATAAACCGTGGCAAAAATGCCAATGTTCGATTTGTCAGTCAGCGGGTATCGAAACTATTATCTTTCGAGCCAGCAATCGAAACAAAAGACGCGGATTTCATAATTTAGGCGTGTACCACCGCCACCTTCAGAAAACTCTGGAACTTTCGAAACAATGATCTATCGATTTAAGGGTGTGCGCGCCCAACAGGCCTCCGGGCATGATGTATTTTCGTTTGCGGCCACCCCAAATGAAATTTTAGAGTTTTCTGAAATTGAGAGAGTCGGCCGCGATGAAGAAGGCCACCTCAAAGGTTTTCAGCGCCATCAAGTCGCGTCGCACATCAGAGATATTCGTGACTATCTTCAGCGCGACGATGCATTGCTCCCTAATGCAATCATCTTGGCCTTTCTGGATGGGGTCACGATTAAAGACCTCGGCGAGGGTATTGTAGAAATCGTTATTGATGCTACCGAATCCAAACCAGGCTTTGTGGTCGATGGACAACAACGACTCAGCGCCCTTGCGACGATGGAAAAACCTGGATTCCAGGTATTTGTATCTGCATTGATTTGTAAAGACTACAACGAACTGCGGCAGCAGTTTGTGCTCGTCAACAATACGAGGCCGCTGCCAAAATCGCTGATCTATGAGCTTTTACCGACTGTTGACGGCCTGCCAGAACGGTTCACCAGTCGTAAATTTGCTGCTCGCATTATTGATTTGTTGAATTTTCTTCCCAACTCCTCTCTATTTGGCGAGATCAAGCAACATACGAATCCTAAAGGAGTACTAAGCGACATGGCGATGCAGAAGTTTGTGATGAACTCTGCAAATGATGGCGCGATTCGTAGCTTCATGAAGTTTGATGACTTTGAGGGGCGTAGCATCGAACTCATCAACAACTTCTTCCATGCAGTGCGGGTGGTTTTCAAATCGGAATGGGAAGGACTAGCGCCTAGGAATTCACGCTTGAAGCATGGGGCGGGCCTTGTTTCTTTGAGTTTCGTTATGGAACTGCTTTACTCCGATCAAGGCACAACCAGCAAGGAAGGCTTTATCAAAGGTCTAAAACTTTTGAAACCTCATACGGCATGGACAAGTGGCGATTGGCACATTTCTGAAACCGACCGACGCCCCTGGAATGGTATCCAGAACACGCCCACTGACATCGGACTGCTCACTAAGTATCTGACCGAAAAACTCAAGCAGGAACTGAAACGGCGCTAAATCCAGATCCAGTTTCGAGGAGAGCAGAATGCACAACGAAGCCTTAGTTTTATTCTCAGGCGGACAAGACTCAACCACCTGCCTTGCTTGGGCGCTGGAACGTTACGAGCACGTCGAGACCATTGGCTTTGATTATGGCCAGAGGCATCGAATCGAACTCGAATGTCGGCTGAATATCTTGCAGGAGGTACGTAACAGGTTTCCGAGTTGGGCCAAGCGACTCGGTGAGGACCACGTGTTTGACCTCAAATTACTCGGCCAGATCAGCGATACGGCGATGACCGCGGAGAAAACCATAGAGTTTGAAAAGAATGGACTTCCCAATACGTTTGTACCCGGGAGGAATCTGCTGTTCTTGACGTTCGCAGCCACTATTGCCTACCGACGGAACCTCACAGTGCTGGTCGGGGGAATGTGCGAAACCGACTACTCAGGCTACCCAGACTGCCGGGACAACACCCTCAAAGCCACCCAGGTGGCCTTGAGCCTCGGGATGGATGCTCCAGTGATCATAGAAACGCCCTTAATGTGGCTCAACAAAGCTCAGACCTGGCGCTTGGCTGAAGAGTTAGGTAATCAAGATTTTGTCAGCCTGATTCAAGAAGAGTCCCACACCTGCTACCTCGGGATTAGACAGCTTAAACACGAATGGGGCTTCGGGTGTGGAACGTGCCCAGCTTGCGAACTGCGCAAAACTGGGTATGAGCAGTACATTCAAGAACGAGATTGACGATGGTTCAGCGGTGGCGGATCAAAGCACCCGCCACACATCTGAATCAGGTGAGTAAACCAAATGACTTACAGTATCAAAGAAATGTTTTACACCCTTCAGGGGGAAGGCAACCAAGCGGGTCGACCTGCGGTATTCTGCCGATTTTCAGGATGTAATCTCTGGTCGGGACGGGAACAGGACAGGGCTAGCGCGATCTGTACATTCTGTGACACGGACTTCGTGGGAACAGATGGTCAAGGTGGGGATAAATTCAAAAATGCGGAAGCTCTTGCCCATGCCATTGATTCGTTTTGGCCGATATCTCATCAAGATCATAAATATGTAGTATTAACCGGCGGAGAACCTTTGCTTCAGGTCGATGACGCATTGATTGCCGCTCTGCATGAGTTAGCCTTTACCATTGCCGTAGAGACCAATGGTACGATTGCACCGCCTTTTGGAATCGACTGGATTTGTGTCAGTCCAAAATCAGGTGCTCAACTAAAAATCACTCAAGGCAACGAACTTAAGCTTGTATATCCGCAGGCTGAAGCACCTCCAGAGAAATTTGAAAAACTTCGTTTTGAGCATCACTATTTACAACCCATGGATGGTCCAGACATTCAAAAAAACATAGAATTGACGATAGAGCATTGCAAATCTCATCCCAAATGGAAATTAGGGCTACAACAACATAAAATATTAAAGATCCCGTAATGGAGCAACCAAAACTGCTTCATCGCGAAACTCCAAAAGACTCCATGGACACTTATCGATATTTCGACAAGTCAATGCCCAAAAAACAAATTTGCATCCTGCCTATCATTCGAGAGACGGAATACTCAAAAGCATTTTCAACTTGCTCAAGCGCTACCAACTTTTAAGTAATCCTCGATCACACGAAGTATGCTTGAGACCCCCGCACCTTGAGCATAAAGAAGCGGACGATTAACTCGATGTTCACGAATACAGTCTGTTGCTGCATGTTTCGCGGAGAGCGAAGTCATCACAAAAATATCTGCATTTTTTGCAAGAGAGCGTAATTTATCTGTACCACCATGATCAGCGTTGCAGTCAACTATTACATTGGGGGAGACACCTTCTAACGCCGCTTTAGCTTGACGACTAGAAGACTCGTTCAACGTGTAGATGGCAATACGCAGACCATCCATTTTTGATGAAAAATCATCTGGGGCAACGTTACCTTTACTTACCCCAATATCATCGAGACGCCATCCAAGTTGTTCGGCCAGACGTACGATCGCCGCGCACTGAAGGCTGCTTAGACGCGAGTAAATTGGAGCAATTTTCGACAACACACAGTGAAGGAAAATTTCCCGTGCATTAGCATCTGGGGCACCGAAGCGTATAAAGTCCTCGATAACTTCGAGTAACCAGTAGACCATTTCGACACCGAAACCCGAACCCGCTAACTCCTCGGTATCAGCGATTAACCCCCGATAAACGCTCTCCGTGACGCCGATTGCAAGTAATCCATGAATGAGGATATGACTAGACTCGTAGATACCACGCCCACGACTCGCCCCCATCGCGAATAATGTCAGAAGGATGGAGTAGACAGGCCCCATCTCGCTACGAGGGAAAACTGCGTCACGCTGAAGCCAAGCGACGATGAATGGAAGAGCGTTAGCGGTTCGCTCAGTTGCTATCTGATTGTGCTGTACTGCCTCCAGAGCCGAAACAAAACGCTGTACTGCAACCGGGTCGGCGATACTTTCATCGAGAACCCACTCGTCTTTCCCCTGACGTGCAATTTCGAGCGCATTAGTGAAATCGGGGTCCGAAACCTTTCTTAGCCACTCCAGCCAACTACTAGGCAGTCCACCTAGCCCGCCGACATCCGAAACAGTGCGTAACAACGTTCGAAACGGTTCAGCAGAACTCAATTGAGCCATCTCGGCGCTACTCAATCGATTAATGCTCGCGATTGCAGTTGCAACAGCGTCGAGACTGTTAACGCAGTCGACCTCTGTGAGTGCTTTGCGGGCGTGGTTGATCTGCGTCTGTAAAGTACGCGACACCTCGGTGACTTTTGTTGTACAAGAGCCAGGTAAGTATTCAGAGATCCAACCGAGCACTAAGGACTGCTTTACTACAGCGTCGACCAACTCATGATTTTCGGAAGATAACAATGCCTCCAACGCATAAATCCGCCATCCTCCAGGTGTCAGCATGGCGGGGTACGGCACCACTAGCATCGCTTTAGCGTGTATCCGGCATAGTTCCGCATAACACCTACGCGTTTCTTCGACGTCACCGCTGAGAAAGTGCTCTTGAATATAGACACGATAAAGCGCCTCCAAAAGCAAGGTCGTAACAGCAGGTGGACGTCTTGCAATACAGAGACTCGCAAACCCCGCCATATTGAGAATCTCGCTCCAATCCTCAAACGCTGCGAGCAATTGCACCTCGAGGAACTTGAGGTTAAGCGCATCGACCCGTAGTTCATCTCTAAGGCGATTGAGAGTGTCCCAAGCAGCAGCACGTCGACCCACGTTCAAATGGTCTTGGAAGCTAGCGAGCAACCAACTAGTCGGCAGCGGAGCCTTGCGTTGCGCACTAGGTGCGCGCGCAAGAGTCTCGCGGGCTCGTTGCAGTGCGCGCAGAGCGGCTACTTGTTTTAAAGTATCTGCGGGCAAGCGAAGAATACCGACGTTTGATGGGGCGATTGAACGTATAATATCCTCAATCTCCCCACCAATCGGAAGCGCTCCTGGCACACCAGTGTAGGAAGTGATCGTCGGACCGCTGAAAGCAATGAGGATTGGATTTAACCTTCGCCATTCTGTGATTGTCCGAGTTACGGCATAGACTTGCAGACTGCCATCCACAGTTAAAGTTGGAACAAGAGCGCCAGGAAAATCTTGATCCGTTAATGACTGAGCCACCAGATGACACAGACTTTGAACCTCATCAACTAGATTCCCATATCCAGAAGCCGAGACTATTGCATCATGTAACCTTACAGAATCTTCGATGTGGAAACCGATCATACCAACCGCCCCCCCCACTGCGATTCAAGTTGAATGGACTGTTCAGCAACAGCGGCTGGATCCGTTCGCAAGACAAGATGCTCACCGTTTACGGAAATACCGTTTAGAGTTAGATTCATCGATCCACTTAGAAAATAGTCGGATCCAAGTAAACCTTTCGCATGGAAACTTCTTTCAATAACCCATTTCAAACTATCTCTGTAACGCAACTTTAATTCCTTTAGACGCGCTATAAAGTAATCATTATGACCATCCTCACGGATTATTAGCCGTACCTGTACTCCACGACTCAGTAACGCCCTCAGTACCTGCGACAATCTGATCTGTGCTGCCGGCCAATCTGGCTCCAGGGCGGAGAATTGGCGAGCCGAATTATCAAGGATCTCTACGTCTGAGATCCATGCAAAAAAGAACCATAGCGTCTGACTTGGATGTATTAGCTCAGCCGAAAATAGACTTTGGAATAGGTCGCGGACAGCACGTGCTTGGCCAGGCCCATGAAGGTCTCGAGACGGAAAAACCATCAGAGTTGCTCCCTTAGTGAAACAGTCACCATGATTTTCCCTTCAGCGCGCTCGAATCTTTCGACAACTGGATAAAACTGTAGATAACCAATATCTACGGGGGTAGCTACAAGTTTAACTAATGTCTTGCGCATGATGCTTGCCGATGTAGCTACTACAGACAAACGACACGAACCATCAGTTTCTAATGCCGCGTTAAGTTTTTCTCGCCACGCATCATCCGATAGTTCCACCGTAACCACGGTGCGCGTAAGTAACAGATAACGAATCAGCGTCGGATCAGTGGTTCGCGCTTGTCGGTAGGGATTATAAGAGCGGAGCAACTTCTGACGTAGTTCTGCTTCTCGTGGCCACAACAAACTCATCACGGCGTCGAGGATTGTCACCTTATTAGCTACAGCTAATGGCAAAGTTTGAACGAGAAAGCTACGTACACGGAGGGAGATACTCCGCTTTTTGCTACAAACATAAGCAAACTCACGCAGTCCAATAGTCACTCGAAAACGATTCTCTACATCATCCCAGAATTTTTGAAGATCTACTAACAATCGGTCCAGAGCAGGCCCAGCACCGGATCTAAGCAAACGGGAGTTGAACGATACAGCCAGCGCGTGACTCAGATCCACAGCCCCACGACTCGAAAGAGCATGTGAAAATGATTGCCAAAGCGCCGACCGTTCTCCATGGGAATGGGTACTCCGTAATTGGGCGAGTTGCTCACCGATGTCCGGATCGGATTGGGAAAGATCAAGAATTTGGCGTAGACCACCATCCACTAATTCGATATCGGTTGGGGTGAGCGCAGCCTCTAAAGCGCTGAAAAAAACGCGTGGTTCAGACGTGAAGCGTTCGGCGAACGCCTGTAAAACCCCTGCTCCGCCGAGAGTCGCTTCGCTTATCCATATTCGCGCAACATTGCTGGTGCAATCATCCCTTACGTCTACGAGAAGCGTATCAACGACAGCATGTTTCGGCGCCGCCACTGCGCAGGCTTGAAGAAGAGCCTCGCCCAAGGTCTCAACGATAGTACGTCGAAGCCAGCGACTGTGGCGCTCTGGATCAGGATTCGTAAACTCTGCGGCCAATACGCGCAATCGATCCCGGACGATCGCTCGGGAAAGATGAAGCGCAAGCGTCTGCCGCAGCCTAGTAGCCGCTGGGGGTGATGAAGATCCACCCTCCTCGCCCCCTTCGCAACTAGTCTCCTCGTAGATGTCATCTACATCATCGACTGTGTAATCGCCGTCAGGATTGAGTGGCACTCCTCCAAAGAGATCGTCCATTACCTCACAAAGTGCGACCTCCATACGATCTTCACTCAGCAGATCAGATGCGGACTCCTCAATCGTACGATCGGTATTCGCCGCGTCAGCAAAAAGAGCGGATTGCAGGACTTGAAAAAGCCAATCGCGCTGAAAGCTATTGAGATCAGTTGGCAAATCGGCGTCAGTCAAAAATGTGTCGCGTAAAAAAGCCAGCGTACTGCTTGCAGCAAGATGTTGCGGAAGTTCAACCCTCGCCAGTTCGCTAGCGGTCGGCAAATCGAAATCAAGGTAGAACCCATCAACCTCCAACTCGAACCCTAGTGCGGCTGGAAGACCTTCATCACTTCGGAAATGAATTGTGACGGGAAAATCGTCCTTCAAAGTCCGAATATTGGCGTGTGCCGTCGGTGCAAACCGCCGAACGCTGACGCTCGCTCGATAACGATGGAGATAAAAGCAAGCCGTCTTGATATAGGTACGCCACTGGGTACGGGACGGAATGCCGACGGTGAGTGCCTCACCATTAGGTTCAATATCTGTATGCCAGGTAAGTCGTCCATTGCTACTTGGCAATGCGTCCTTGCGTGCTACTTTTTCAAGTCGAACAACCCAAGGCCGGAAAACCAGAAAGGACTCGGCGCTGCCATCATCGTTGTAACTCCCCCGGAATGTCCCAACAAACTCGTGTTCTTCAGCATAATCACCGATTCGTCGCTCCTGCTCAGGGTGGGCGATATCAACGGGAACCCAATGCGCTAAGGCACCGCGTTCGAAAGCAAAGCGGCGACTCACGCGACCTGGAACGAGTTGGTTGAGCGCTTGAACGATTGGCATCGTCTCAATGCGTTCAGCATGATTGACATCAGCGGGCGGAACAATGATTTGAACTTCCGGTAGGCTGAGATCACTGAACAAACTTCGCGGGATGAAATCTGGCAGCGGGTGAAAATCAACTTGTATATCGCGATCGCCGTAATTGGTCGGAAACGCGAGTTGCCATTGACGAAATACTCGGCGCACTAGAGTGGGAACAACTTCGAGCAGTAGCGACCGGGGCGCTTCCCAAAGCAGCGAGTCCACAGTTTCCTCATCAATACCTAGGGAAGCTATGAGGTACGCGCGGAGATCTGCCAGACTCGACGGATCTCCCTGAATTATTTTGCTGAGTTGGGTTTTCACTGCGCTGAGGACTTTTCCAGCAGAACTGGATGCGTGAAGCACTGGTCGACTCAGTAAATCCCAGAACCATACCTTTTCGTTTGTAGTGGTGCGCTTCGCTAGCCAATCAATCAGCGCATAGACCGCTTGAATGCGCAGAATATAGGGATTTTGAACCGGCAGATGTTGGGCTGTAAGGCTGGGATCAAAGAGATGCTCATAGGACTGATAGGCTATTCGGTCGCGGCCATAATCTGAAAGAACTGTCACCGTAACAGGACGCATCTCACGGTTGCGTCCTGCTCGCCCCTTGCGCTGGAGGAAAGAGGCCATCCCCCTTGGGGCTTTGTGCTGTATTACTGCACCAACCTGCGGGTCATTGAATCCGACCTCAAGTGCAGCAGTAGCCACTATGATGTTCGAGGCCTGATTGACCCCGGCATCCTGAGATGTTGTCCGCCCCACGATAAGACGTCGATTCAGCGGATGACCAATTTCCTCGCAGACGCGCCAACGCTGCCCCTCGATGTCGCGGATTTGCGCATCCGGCCCTGCACTACGTAGGTCCGCCAGCGGATCGCGCTGCTGATCAGGTTTGCCATATATGGTGTACGCCTCGGCGTCGCGGAGGTCGTCATATAGACGATTTGTTACGTCTAGGTCGTCGGTAAAGAGAAACGCACGGCACCCAAAAGACCCCTTCGATATGGGCAACCCAGGCGGATCAAGCAAACGTGGCAGGAGCATTGAGGTTTGTATCGTAGTCGAAAGCAGAGACGAACGTGACGCAGGATCGCCGCGCAGAATTATCTGATATTCGGCACCCTGCTCCTCAATTTCGTCACCCGCGGGGGTAATCTCTACAACCTTGTCCGGGTTCGCCCCAGTGAGATCCGCAAAGAAACTGGCGGCCTCTCCTAATGTTGCCGAAAGCCCCGCCCAACAAATCGGTCCACTCAAAAGGTGACGCCACCGGCGCAAAGTAAGCGCGGCCTGCGCGCCCGTTGCACCTTCGTATGTATGTACTTCATCAAGGAGTGCGAAGAGTGGCTTCTTCCCCATTGGCATATCGACCCCAAAGAGCCTTCGAGTCCATTGATCGGAGAGTCTCTGATTAAGGATTTCCGTGGTCGTGAAGAGCACGTCAGGGGGTTCTTTTTGAAGTCGCGAACGGGTCAAGACAATATGGCTATCCGGCACGTAGCACGCACAATTGTGTTGTGAGCAGTGAAGAACCTCACGCTGCGCACGGAGGTCTATTTCGCGCCAAATGAGTTCGCTGTCACAGGCAGGACAGCGAAGCCAGGGGCAAACAAAATCTCCGCCTTTACGGCTCCAGCCATGGTCGATGAGATCTTCGCGTTTGGCACTTCGTGGCGTTGCTCTGAAAAGCGCGCCTATTAAAAGAGGCCGCCGCCCATGAGCGGCAAGTGCTGTGTCCATAGTTCTCGCAAGACGATAGACCTCTCCAAACTGGTCTTTTAATAGCTCGATCCTTGGATAAATCGAAATCGCCTTGACCCAGTGATCTTTAGCAATAGTTTCGCCAACGCGTATAAGTGCTGGTAAATAAAAAGCAATAGTTTTCCCGCTGCCTGTCCCGGCTGTGACTATCGTCCCACTATCCTCTATACCATCAATTAGACGTATAGCTGCACGCTGTTGGAAAGCGGCAAGTTTCATATTTGGACGGTTAGTCAGAGCCCGCCATAGATCTTTGCGCAAGTCTGTTTTGCCGAGAGTCATCGAGTTAGTACCCAACACGCATGCCGGATCCAGATCCCGCTTAGGAAATCTTCGACGACGGCGATCAACTCGGAAATCGGCTACAAGGTGGGGAGCACCTTGCCAAGGCTTGCCGGGAAACAGTTGCCTTGATGCCCCAAGCAGTCGCACCATCTCAGCAAAACGAGAGCGGTATCGGATTTCGGCGCTGCTGGTTCTGAACTCGTAAATAAGGCGCCCTTCTATCAATGCCTCTAGCAGTTCGTCCCCGTTTCCGCCGTCAGCGGAAATGTCAGCAAGGTCTAACGCCTCATCCTCACTCAGCGAGCCATCGGTAAACCCCCACTCAAGGGATCGCATCTCAATGATTTCTATAGAATCCAGAAGGTGGAGCGCCTTTTCTGAAATTATCACTGAGCCACCACTATTTGATCTTTATGCGGAAAGAATTTAGTAGGTTACGGTTTTCTAGCCATCCCCAAACCTCCTCAGTGAGCCCGGCCAACATCGCTCCATCTGCGGCACAATCGCGTAGGAAGTTGATTACCGGATCCGGAATGCCTTCAGTCGTCATTTCCGCCCAAGCCAAACGATACGCTTGGACAATAGTTCGAAGTTGATTTGTCACAATTTTCGGTTCGTTAGGGACGCTGGAAGCCAGTGCTTCAATTTGGGTCTGGCAAGCGCGAATTTTTGAAACTACGGAGCGGTACTGGGGAACTGCATACAACGCACTCAGGATCTCATCTGACGTAGCATCACTGTTGTCGTGAATGAAAGTCCTCCAAGCAAAAAGCATTTCAGCATCGGCCGCATTGGCGATGCCTAGCAAGCGATCGGAAAAATCATACCGGAGGTTAAATGGCGGATCGTTTAAGACCTTGGGATCTGTTTGCAACGCCTCACGCAATTGCACTGCCTTGCTTACGAGAGCTTCACCATCCTTGGGTATAAAGACGACATCAATACCAGCTTCCGACAGTCGCTCAAGTCTGTCACGAGTAAGGACAAGCCTCTCTACTATGTTAGTGAATTGAGTTGCACGCGTCTCATACGGCTTTGCCTCAAGTGCGGAATTTTTAAGACGACTGTACTTCGCGATTCTCAACGAAAGATCGTTAGCTCTCTCAAGAAGCGTCATGGAGAGACTCCTTTTCACAGGTAGAGAGGGCTACGAGGGTTGTCTGGATACCTTGAAGAGCTTCGTCGATCTTTGTAAGGCTGATCTCCAGCGCACTGTGGTCGTTACCAGACTCGGCATTGTACGTGGTAAGGCTCTGCTCCACATTATTAAGGAATGCGATGGAAGCCAACTTCAAACTGCTTCCTGCCTCGATTGCTCCCAACTTCCC
>Ga0302174_10000274_pt1 | contig 18962 bp, 18 predicted proteins | sample I_Fen_N3_2_FD_198789 | JGI IMG/M metagenome (GOLD analysis project Ga0302174, IMG submission 198789) | Peat permafrost microbial communities from Stordalen Mire near Abisko, Sweden - I_Fen_N3_2 | ecosystem: Environmental > Terrestrial > Soil > Wetlands > Permafrost | place: Sweden: Abisko... | reverse complement strand
GCTTAATTTCGAAGCCGAGCGCTAGGCAAAGGCCTGCGCAGGGCTTTTGGACGCTTAAAACCCAAGGCCAGCCATGCATCACGACGAACATTTGCTGCAACTGATCATTGATGATCTAGCGCCGACGCAACAATTGCTGGAGCTGCTAAGAGAGGAATCACTGGCCCTTTACGGCCGGGATATGCCGTTGCTGGAAGAAATTCTGGCCCGCAAACAGTCGCTGATTGTTCTCTTGGAACAGCACGGCAAAAAACGCAGCCAGATCCTGATCAGCCTTGGCCTGCCGGCAGACCACGACGGCTTGGCGCAACTGGCCAGCCACTCCTCGGTCGGCGATCAGCTCCTGAGCCAGAGCAAAGAACTCAACCAATTGCTCGCCCAGTGCCAGGAAGCCAACCTGCTTAACGGTCAGTCGATCCAGCTTCAGCAAGCCACGACCGCCAACCAGTTGCGCATACTCCACGGCGGAGAGCCGCCGGCACTGTATAACGCCCAGGGATCAACCTCGCGCCTGGTCAAGCCAAGCACCCGCAGCCAAGCCTGACGCCAGTTTACTGTGCGCCCTATCCAAGGCGCGCCACATGCTGGCAAAATGCCGGTTCTTGCGTGTAGTCGTATTTTGTCTGGAGATGGAAGAACCGTGTTCAACGCCCTTAATGCGGAAGATGCGCCGCAGCCACCCAAGGTGCTCACCACGCCTCTGGAAATCGCAGGCACCTTGCGGATGCTGCAAGACAGCCATGACCCGCTGATCATCACCTTTCATGAGCGCAGCCAGCGCTTCCAGAGCTATCTGGTGGACGTTAACCGTGACAGCAGCACGCTGGCGCTGGACGAAATGATCCCCCGTGATGGCGAACGCCACCTCGAAAACGGCGAACCCTTCCGTATCGAAGGCTTCCACGACGGCGTGCGCGTCGCCTGGGAAAGCACCGGCAACCTCAAAATCAGCGAAAAAGATGGCCACCGTATCTACACCGGCAGCCTGCCGGACGAGGTGGTCTACCATCAGCGCCGCAATGCATTTCGCGCCGCGCTGAAGCTGGCACAACTGGTGAACATCGAGCTCGGCGGCGAAAAACTCAAGGCGCCGGTCAACGGCAAATTGCTCGATATCTCCGCCACTGGCTGCAAACTGCGCTTTGAAGGCGACATCTCCGAACGCTTGCAACTGGGCCAGGTCTACGACCGCTTTATCGCCGCCCTGCCGTTTGGCAGCATGACCACTTCGGTCGAGCTGCGTTACCTGCACTTCGAAGAGAAGATAAACACCACCTTTGCCGGCGTGCGCTTCCACAACATGAGTGGCCTGGTGCAGCGCCAAGTCGAACGTTTTGTGTATCAACTGCAGCGAGAAGCGCGGCGCTTCGACAAGGACGACGATTTTTAATCATTAAAGATCGCGGCAAAAAAACGGGCAGATCCTTTGGGGATCTGCCCGTTTTTGCTTTCAGGGGCGCGCCCTGCTCAAGTCATGCGGATGCTCTTCCGGCCCCAGAGGTTCCGGCGGCCCGACAAAGGCTGGCTCATCTACTGGCGGCTGGGGATCAGTTTCCTGCTCAGGCTCAGGATCAGGGACATTCTGCATCTGCTCCTGCACCACTTGCTCATCGACCCGTGGATCAAGCGCGGCCACCAGCGGCGAACTCGACATGCTGTCGGGCATCGCCACGTGATGCAGCGGGGCATCCTCCACCTGATGCAAATTGGTCACCGCCTTCGGCCGGATTCGCCATACCAGGATCAACGCACACAGGCTGAAGAAGGCATACAGCATTTGGCTGCCGAACATCTTCATGATCACGCCTGCCAGCAACGGCCCGATACTCGCACCAACGCCATAAGTCACCAGCAGCATGGCGGTCAGCGATACTCGACGATCGCCTTCCACATGGTCATTGGAAAACGCCACCGCCAGCGGGTACAGACAGAACTGCACCAGCGAACACAGGAAGCCCGCGACAAACAGCACTTCCAGCGGCACCTGAGTCATGATCGCCAGCGGCAAGGCCGCTACCGCCAGGCACAAGGCAAAACAACGAATCAACAGCGCCCTATCATAACGATCCGACAACCAGCCCAGAGGCCACTGCACCAGCAGTCCGGCAAAAATGCAGCTACCCATGAACAGGCCGACTTGCTCCGTCGTGAGCCCCTGCTGGGACGCATAAAGCGGCGCCAAACCGTAAAACGAACCGACAATCAACCCCGCACCCAACACTGTACTCAGCGACTGGGGCACGCGCTTGATAAAGAAACGCGGCTCCATCGGCGCGGGGTGTAAGGCCGCCGGGTGAATACGTCGAGTCATGGCCACCGGCACCAGGCACAGGGCAAAGCACAGCGCCACCAGCATCAGCAACTCAAGGCCAAGCTGGGGATGCATGACCAGGATCAATTGACCCAGCACCAGCCCAAGGTAGGACGCGATCATATAGCCGCTGAATACCACGCCCCTCTGCTTGGCATCCGCCTGCTCATTGAGCCAGCTCTCGATGACCATGTACTGGCACATCATTCCGAGGCCGACGATCATCCGCAGCACGATCCAGGCCGGCAACCAGTCGATCAGGCCATGGCCCAGCACCGCCGCGCCGACGATACCGGCGCAGGTGGCATAGGCACGGATGTGCCCGACTCTCGCAATCAAGCGGTGCCCGATCTTGCCGCCCAAAACCAGGCCAAAGTAGTTGGCCGCCATCAGCGCACCCACCCATAGGCTGTCGACATGGTCGGCCGCCAGACGCAAGGCCAGGTAGGTACTGAGCAGGCCAGAGCCGATCAGCATCATCAAGGACGCGAAATAAAGGGCTCGAAAAGATTTCCAGATCTGACGCATCGGCGTTCCGAGCGGCTCCTTGCAGTGAGAGACAGGGCTATCGGCATGATAGTCCTGGGTGGCCGGTTCCGGACAGGCGGTATGAGCTGTTTCCGGGGATTAATTTGCTTGAACAGCTCAGACGACACGGGGCGTCGTAAGAGGTACACCATCGCGAAAAATACCCGACAGCACCTGCTGTGAACATTGATCGGCGGCAAGGTTCGATTGTTGTTTGAAAAGACCGAGCACGCACAAAAAAGCCCCGCCCAGAATAGTCTGTGCGGGGCTTTGGAACTGGTGTCCCAGGGCCGGCTCGAACGGCCAACCTTCCCCTTAGGAGGGTCAATTTAAGTCCAGCAAACAAAGGACTACATCAGCAATTATGGGCCTTACAGTCCGGTTGCGTCTGATAAAACAGGTCCGTATAGTATTTTTTGCACCCATAGCGCACCCGCGGAGACCAGGTGAAAGAAAAGCTAACCGGAAAGCTACTGTCTGCCTTGCATGTCACCGGCAACGAGTATGAGGTCCACGATACCATGGTGACTGGCCTCTACGTGCGTATCACGGCTGCTGGGGCTAAGTCGTACGTTGTTAGGTGGGGACGCGGACGCAAGAAAACTCTGGGAAGAGTCGGCATCCTTACGCTCGACCAAGCCCGCCAGGAAGCCAGTCAGTACTTATATGAAGCGCGTAAACACGGCGAGCCTCTGGCAGTCACCCATGGCCGAAAAGGTACAGCCCTCCCCTCGCTGCGCCAATTCATCGACGACACCTATATGCCGTGGTTCAAAACTCACCACAAGGGCCACGAAAAAACCTCGCATACCTTGGAAAACAATTTCGACACGATCATGGCTCAGCGGATCGATGCAATCACCGGTCGCGACCTAGACCAGATCCGCACCACTTGGATGCAGGCCGGCAACAAGTCCTCGACCGTCAACCGCAAGATGGGCTCAATCAGCGGCGTGTTTAGTCGGGCCGTAGAATGGGAATACATCACCGCCCATCCCATGGCAAAAGTAAAGCAACTCAAGGTCGACTCCGTGGGGTTCGTACGCTACTTGGATGAAGGCGAGAACAAGCGCCTACGCGCAGCTCTGGATGCGCGACAAGACGAAATGCGGGCCGAACGCGAAAGCGCGAACAAATGGCGCGCAGATCGGGGCCAAGTGCAGAAGCAAAGCTTGCTGGCTCTACCCTTCACTGATCACATTAAACCTATGGTGCTCGTCTCGCTGAATTCTGGCATGAGGCGTGGAGAGTTGTTTGACCTCAAATGGTCATCGGTGAACTTCATTACAAAGACCATCACCGTCGCTGGCTACACAACAAAGACCAGCGAAACCCGACACATTCCTATGAATAAGGAAGTCGTAGCCGTACTTGAAGAGTGGAAAAAGCAATCAGGGACGGCCCTCTATGTATTTCCAAACCCAGAAGGCGGTCGCTTTGAAGACGTGAAAAGCGCATGGCACAAACTACTCCAACGGGCCGAAGTGATCGGCTTCCGGTGGCACGACATGCGCCACGACTTCGCATCCCGACTAGTAATGGCCGGAGTACCGCTCAACACGGTAAGGGATCTACTAGGACATGGGGATATCAAGATGACATTGCGTTACGCACACTTGGCCCCTGGAACCAAAGCAGCTGCCGTAGAGCTAATCTAGCTTTCAAGTTTTGCCTTTATCATCCTTAGGTAGTCTTCGTAATTAGGCGTAACCGATTTATTTTTCAATCGGAACTCCGCGTAGTCTTCAAGTGATTGCATCTGCCGACTGATTGCATCCAAATCGACCTTGAAATTTCGATGGTCGTCGGCCTTTGTGATAACACCCTCCGACTCAAGAAAAATATCTGTATCGCCAGAAAAGAAATCGGAAGACAACAGAATCGCTTCGACAAGAATGTAATCTTTTGGACTCAACGCCTCATCTGCCAAAAAATACGTCCTGATTTTTTTTAGAATCGGCTCCTCAGGCACGTGAGCCAATTGCAACGCCTCCAGCAAGGTCCAACTCCCGCCAGACGAAAAACGCTCATCGACAGCTCCATCCACACCCTGAACCTGAAATTTTGCCGCCGCTTCAGCTATCAGATCTTCCAGTACACGGGTTGATGTCTTTTTGTGTGCATTCGCCAGCCCTTCGAGACAAGCCTTCGAGTTTGCACTAACGCGCAGGTGAATAGTTTCTACTTTTTTCCTAATGGCCATCGCTGCATTCCCAAACGTCTGTGGATCCGAGCAAGGTTGCCACATTCCCGGTAGACACACAACGAAAACGTGTTGACATGAATGTGGCACCACGCCTATTGTGGCGCCACGGATGCAGCAGTCGTTGCGTCATGAAGCAGCAGAGGCCCCCTTATGAACCAAACAAACTCCTTAACACCGATCTCGGTCGGGGTAGAAGATGCCGCACGTTTGATTGGCGTTGCCAGATCCATGTTCTATGAAATGATTAACAACGGGGAGATTGAGACATTCAAATTGGGGAGGCGAAGGCTGGTACTAATGAAAACCCTAGAAGCATTCGTCAAGCGCCAAGCTCAGGAAAACAGCCGGTGAGTCTTCGCATAGTAGATCTCGCTGGAAACGTGCTCGGCATACTGGAGTTGCCAGGGACGGTCCTTTTAGCGGATTTGGAAGCCCTTCGTCGTCTCGGAGTTCACAAAGTTGAGTTGGTAACCTTTGAGATTACTGAAGGCTCGTCTGATTAAAGGCAGGAGCATGGCGGAGATGTGAAAGGCGACTCTGAGATTAGAATCGCCGTTGACATAAGCAACTGGAAGGCAGGCAGGAGAATGAGGTTAGGCCCCAAGCTCTTTTTTGATTCTGTAAACTGTGGCTTCGCCGACATTTGCAGCTTGGGCAATTTCTTTAATGGTCATGTTCGAAGCAGTTTGGCCTTTGAGAAGCTTTTCTACCCGTTGCCATTTCTCGGTGTTCTTCCGTTTCCCTACAGCTTTCCAGGAGGGATCAGCCGCCCTCTTGTTGGCGATACCCTGCCTAATCCTCTCGACACGCTTTTCTTGATCAAGGCGGGCCATCGTCGCCATCAGATCAATGAGCATGTTATTGATCACATGCATGACAGAACCCGCAATATCAGTGCGCCCACTAGGGCTGTCCAGATGTTCCCAACTAGTGGGTAAATCAGCCACTACTAGCCTCAAACCTTTTGAATTGATCGTCCCTTTGAGGATTTCCCAATCCATTTGGCTGAGCCGAGAAAGACGATCCACCGATTCAACACACAAAACCTGTCCGGGCTCCGCACTGGTCAACAGCCTATGGAGTTCAGGCCGTTGCAATTTGGTGCCGGAAAAATTGTCGGCATAGATCCCTGCCACCTCATAATTTCGGCTGGCTGCAAAAGCCAGCAGAGAAGCACGGGCCCGATTCGCATCCTGATCTTGTGTTGACGCTCGGAGATAGAGATGTGCATAGACCATAGAAGAACACTCTCATTAAGACCTATAAATACATAGATCAATGATAACCTATCATTTGGACTAACGCAAATATCTATGTGATAGTTATCCTTTCTGTTCCAATCATTCTCGTAGCAGTAGAGATGTTTGATAGTGAGTGTTGTATGAGGTTGAAAGCGCAGTAATTGCGTATCGGGTTTAGGCTAGGAGATTGAGCGACGCGGCCTCTGGCATTCAGAGGTTGCAATACCGAAGGTTGGGAAACGTCAAGAATGATCCATGAGGGTAGCTCGCTTGAGGTCGAGAATTAGCCAAAACATAACCTAATCACCTCTACATGAATCATATTGTCAGAATTTCGATAGCCTCGCACTTCTGGCAATAGGATCGCTATCTAACTGGCGTCTTATGGTAACGTTGAGATCGTTGTCTTCACCAGGTTCAGGACGGTTATATGGAATTCATAGATGGGAAATTAGTCTTCAGCAAAGACTATATCAGAGAAATCAAACACAGGATGGTTGAGTCAGATGACGATGTAAAACGCAGTAAGGGAAAGTGCCCATCTTGTGCAAACCTGATCATCTTCTCTGAAGCATGGACGAGCCCAATACAAGTAACCCCTTTGACCATAGTTCCAAAGCTTGATGAACCGGGAGAGATTTTCGGTAGATGCAACAATTGCGATCTGAGTTTTCGGATTCAAGTGACAAATCCAGACCTATCGGACTTTACTGAAGGAGCTACAAAAGAAGGCTTCGTATATTTAGAAGATTTGATGACCGATGCACTGAACACAGGCCAAAATTTACCACTCATGCTTAAAATCCTTGAGTGTGATCGCAGTCTTGATAATTATACTCAAGAGTATAACTTTGATGGTACCCCACTTTATGAGTGTGCAAACTGCAATGGAAATCTAGATAGAATTGGATTTGAGTCGCTAAGAAAAAAAATGACCCGCATTCATGAGCGCTTCGACAACTATCTCAATTGGTCATTAAAAAAAGGCCGAGGGAACAAACCAGAACACGCAATTGTCAGAATAGAGTTCAGCTGCAACTGTGGCAAAATACATACGGCTTTTTTTAGCAAACAGTATTTTGAAAATATAGATTTTGACGAACACAGCTTTTCACTTTGCCAAGTGATTAATGCCAAGCCAATCTCAAGAAAAATTCGCCCTGGCGTGTATTCAAAAGATCAGATACTGGCATGGATATACAAACTTATTCCTCGCTGGATGATTCTTTTCGATCAAGTTTATATTATCACTCCATTCATTGGTCATCAATGGCTGAAGAGTGACGCACTGGTTAGTATTTGGCTCGATCTGATTCGACGTCTAGATCCCGAAAAGTCAAAAATCATTACCCGTCACGGCCAACTAACCAACTTTCAAAACTCATATACAAAAGTGCACAATATAGATTACAAAACTCTTACAGAGCTTGAGCTCGGTTCTAGAATTATCAGCGAAACGAAACAAGATAGAAAGTTCCACGCAAAAATATATTGCGCCATATCGCAGTCCGGATGCGAAGTTTTTAGCGGATCGGCAAATTTTGTTCACGGCCCATCTCAAGAAGTTATGCACTTCAATGAATTTGATAACATTAATGAGTTTTACGAAAGTTTTTTAAACCCCTTAGGCTTGAATGAAAGTGATATCAAAACCAACATTCAGTCAAAGAGTAAATACTCCCTTCTATTTCATGAGAAATATGACTTCGACCCAATGCGTACGAATATGCTCTTTGCGAGTTGCTATCGGGATTTGATGTTCAATGATATCGAACCTGGTGGAGTATAAAATACTCGATCAAGCTTGAAGTTAGGGAAATAGCATGATAGATCGATTTAATCGCGTGAAAGCGTTGTCGTAATAATTACCACATTTAAAGCCTCGAGATTAAAGCTTCGAGGCTTTAAGCATTGCCGAAACTCGTAAATCCTCGAACACCTAAAAGCATTTACAGGGTCATTCTAGCAACCCACGCTTTCTCTGGGAACGAGAGGTACGACATTATTTGCTTGCGAAACTCCTTAATATCAAGCATCCCTCCCTGTAATACTTTAAAGGCAGCGTTGTATATCAAGTCTTTGAATACAGACCAGTCATCTGGATTTTGTAGCATTGCCTGCCCGTACTTTTTGCTTATCAGTGGTTCATACTTAACATAAAAATATTTATTGTGCGTCTCGCTCTGCTCCACACGCTCAAGAGCCATGTAACCTATAACCATTAACTTTCTTAAAGCCTTTAGAGCAGACACTCTATCGCCACCATAAGATATGAACCTAGTTAGACTATCCATATAAACCAAATACTTAGATTCTTGCTTTACCGGAATCAGGGAAAATGTTTTTATCCTACTGATTTTTTCCCATTGATCCATTAAACATTTGTAACTGGCGGATAGAAGCTTATCAATATCCTTTGACTCATCCAACTCCAGAATCTTACTTGCGATTTGTACTTTTTTTGACTTCCTTACTGGGCTAACCTCAATATACTCAGGCAATATGTCCCCTAGGAACTCTTCAATCATTACAAGAATATCATTGGTAGACATGTCATCTCGAACGCTCCACTTTTTTGTGAGCTGCTTGTTGCTTATGTATAACCCCCCAGATATATACTTGTTTTTGAATTTCTTATTTTGATGGGCCCCACCATAAAATAGATTCAGGTGATGAAATAGACCTTTTGAGTTTTTACCTTTAACGGGTGCGATATGACAAAGATTTACATCCCCCGGAGGTCTATTTCTAACAAGATCCATTGTCTTCGTGAATGAGTCTAAATTGTGACCATTTAAAATTTGAACAGTTTCGGCTTTTCTACATTGCTTTACTAAGTAAAGCATTTCATCGTTCTGGCGTAAATTTGCTCTTTTTTGTTCAGTACGTGTTTTTGAGGCTTTTTTCTTAAGATTTCCAATTTTCTTACATTTTTTAGTGCAGTATTTCTGATTAGACCATTGCTTAGAGAGCTTCGGTATAACCACATTACAGGCGAGACAATACTTCTTCATAACTACATCTCCAGGGAAGTAGTTATTATTTACAGTTTTAATCTAAGCCGTCCCCATATCCTGACTAGTTCATACAATGGTTATTGTTCAGCAAAATTTTAATGCAGAGACCTAATCTAGCTAATGCAGACAGCCGATCTAGGAGTGTTAACTCGTTGGAGTGGTTCGCTAGGAAACGAGCCGAGAAGGATGAGGCAGGGAACAGTTGCATAGCGAGTAGTAGTTAGCCCGCTAGAACATTAACTAGCACGATTTAAGTGCTACGAATAAATGCAGCCCCATACGCGAAACAGAACACGTATGGGGCTGTTTTTTATAAGTGAGGACCGAGGAATCTATCACCATTGAAATGAATCATATGGGTGGGGGCGTCGGCCACCCACACCTCCGTCTCCCAAGCCAAGACTGAGAGGTACTTAACCATAGTCTTACGATCTGGAAATGCGCTGACATATACTAAGCCGGCTATGGATTCCGAGAACAGCTTTGCGAGCTCACCGTGGCGTTTTCCATCCACAGGGCCATGCGAAGTCACAGACTCAATGAGTAAAAGCCAATTGCGTTCGGGCCAGTAGAGAACGACGTCCGGTAGCTTTCCTTTCCGGTCTACCACTACACCTAGTTCTGCAAGACGGTCCTTATTAAAAAAATCTTCTTTAGCTCCGGTATCACCCAAATAAATAACTTCCGCGCCAGGAGCGAATCTGGGTCCAAACTCAGTAACAATATCGTGAATCAATTGACTGTGGGCACCAGGACTCAATTTTATTTCAGTTTTTCCATTGAGCGTCAGTGGAATCAACTCCATTTCTCTCCCCATAGCGTACTGAGAGATAAGCGTGGTGGACTCCTTGAGCCAGTTATCTAAGTTTGATTTCCACTCTTGCGTACCATACGTTACTAATACATGGAATAGTTCTAATGCGATTTGGTAGCACGCGCTGGGCGAATTTACAGGTCGATCAGGCTTATCCGGATTGTACAAGCATAATCCCGCATCAACGAACTGATGCAGCGTCTGGCGCCGGAACGTCTCACGTGTGTTTGGCGCATACTCTTTACCATAGCTATCCTTAACCCAGGTCATGATTGGCGTAACGCCCAACAGCGGGCGCTTCAATTCAGACCAAGAACCATTAGGCGCCAGATCAATCAGCGCTAATAAAGTTAGTGCAGTTCGTTCGTTTTGCTGTGCCCTTGGTAGACCGAGAGCTACCAAAATACTTAGAGCCTCATCTATCTTTTGCTGAGCGCGTAACGGGTTATTGTCTTCTCCGGTCATTCGAAAAATCTCTTCATCAATGAAATGGTCAATTTCGGCTTGGTTTAGAACACCGTCGCCTACGCGAGCGCCCAGTCTATGTAATGAGTCCAACGATGGATAGTTAAGGTTTTTCAAGTCAGTTGCATTAACTTGTGTATGACCACCGAAATTTCTATAGTATTTATCAAGAAGCGTACTGTTCAAATAAACAAACAAACCACGTGCTATTACAGCGCTTAGTCCAGATTTAGCAATATGAAAAACGTTAAGACCGTTATCTAAACCAATTAGCTCTCCAGGAAGATTGCTTTCATACAATGTCGCAACGATCCTTCGCTTCTCTTCTTTAGAACTAAAACGTCTTACGAATACAAATGATCCTTCGTGAGACCATAACGATTTTTTAGTAGCCGGAGTAACCTCAATAGCGTTAGGTTTTTTTCCCGTTTTTGGCCAGTTTACACTCAACCCAAGATGGCCAGGATTTATAAGTGGTACGGAACTCGGACTAATCACATCTCTCAAATCATCCTTGGCTCGAAAGCTTACAACTGGTCCAGTCGAAACACTTACACCCAGATCTTTTAAGGAGGCAGGAAACGCTGATAATTTTTGTATAACCGCTAAGTCCCTATCGTTAGCAGCTATATGAAAAAATTTTTCTTTGTCGTTCGGATATACGATGCTGCCAAAGTCCACGGTTCGGGTCGTCATGTCCGATGCCGTGATCGTCCCCGACTCCTCATCCAAATGGAAGTCTGAGGTCGGGCTTGATGTAATAACGACCCGGCCTTGCGCTTCACCTTTTACTAGATGAATGATAATGTTTTCTTGTAGAACCTCATCTTCAGCAAAAGCCGTGTTTCTGCTATCAAATATATGGATATGATTGATTGCGCTAGTTTCGGTAATTAGCTCCCGAAAAGCTTGGTAGTAAGGCCCGTTGCAAAAAGACCTAGGGATGATTGCGACCAATTCCCCACCAGGAAGGAGTTTCTTCAAAGCTAACGAAACAAACCCAGAGTAAAGGTTAACAGTTTCAATCCCAGCCAAACTTAAAAGCTTACGGTGATCGCTTGTAGCTGATATTTTTTTGTATGGCGGATTCATGAGTACGTGAGTGTACTTTTCCGAGGTTTGAAATAACCCGTCTGAAAAAGCGCCATCAATAAAATCTGAACCATGTAGTACGAACTCAGCAGTCATACCTTTCTGAGTTAAAGCGTTCTGGCATAGGTCCAAGCTTTTCTGCAAATAAGGATGAATAACGGGATCTATTTCAAATGCACTTATCGAAACATTTTCGGCACTTGATCTTTTTATGGTTTCGTCAGTGAATGCCGCTGTAAGCGCTCCGGGGCCAGCCCCAGGATCAAGTAAACTCACATTGCCTTGTATGTTTTTAAAGATACTGGCCATGTACAACGCAATTGATCTTGGAGTAAAAAACTGACCAAGCGAGCCTTTGGTCTTTTGGTTAAGCTTTGAGTTAGCTTCCGCTCTATACTTTTCTACTTCTGTCAAAATACTCAATTTGATGCTCACGAGTCTCGAATTCATGATGTATTTTATCAGTTTTCATCATAAGATGCATTATGCTCGTACTCATAGCCTAATGGATCTTAAATAAGTTCCACTAGGCCAGATTACGTGAGAACTAAACATCCAGTTCACAATAGCACTATTTCATCCTCCTTAAACCATCCCGACGCAGTAACGTTTCTCACAACTAGCCCAGGGGCTTTAGTATATGCCACCACTGCTAAGCTTTCTTGCGCCCTGCTACATGTTACGTAGAAAAGTCGTCGAGACCTCTTTGGTGATGAGTCAGACCCTTTTCGCTCGTTCGTCTTATCTGCATCTGAAAGAGGCTCAGCTCCTAATAGTTTCTCATAGCTAAATAAGAATCCCCGAGCCTCGTCGTCATCTAGAATTACCATGACTCTCGGGAACTCTAAACCTTTAACACCTTGATGCGTGTCGTATGCGGAAGATGACGAAACATAGCTAACATAGTTTTCAAGTTGGGTGGTTGAGGCGCTTAGGGATTCTCTCCAAGCATCCTGCTCAGCCTCTGCACTACTCTTATCTAACAATGCTTCGTCGTCGTTCTCTTCGTCTTCGCCTGGTTCGAATTTCATATCCGAGCCAAGATGCAGCATAAATACTTCCGGCAACCGCAATATTTTTCCGTCACTTAACAGACTACAAATATTAATAATCGATTGACTAACTTCGTCATCCAGTGCGGACTTAATTTTATCAATGTAGGCTTGTGCGCTTCGCAATACATTAATTGGGTCATCTTCTAAGGCAAGGTTTGAGCTTTCTAGCAACGGAGAATATCTCCGCATGATGGTTGCAATCTCGAAGTCATCCTGCTGCCGAATCGCTTTAACTAACGGCGCAAACTGTAGTGTTAAAAATTTTATCTCTTGGCTTTCGCCATTAATTGCAGCGTCTCTGAGTTTTTCAATTTCCAAGAAAGGAAGGAAGAAATCCGCGAATCCGCCGCGTTTTGCCGCCATGTGATGCTCTAATGTCAGAGCGATTACAGCGCTACTATCTTTCCACGCCGCATCATTCGTATATTCAGACATTTGATCGGATACTTCGCGCTCCACTTCCGTTTTATCTTTTGGCACACTCATATCGACCAAAAACAAACGAGCGGCACCCTTCTTAGCGTTTGGTGCTGGTATCTGCTGGTGATCATCATCAGTTATGCGGATATTGTTTATCAAATCTACAATCCGCACTGGGCAACGATAGTTTACAACGATGGAGGGCGACTCCCACCCATCTGGTAATGGAGATGCGAGGTCTGATTTACCCCCAGAATAAATTCTTTGCATCATATCGCCAAATAGGCCAAGGCAGAGTTGAAAAGGGTTTTCCTGCTGCGTGGCTATAAGTGATTCTAGAAGCTCTTTATTCGTATCTTGACTTTCATCAATAAGCAAAACAGGAAATTTATTCCACAATATTTTTCGCAATAGTGCTTCGCTTGCAAGTAAGTAAGCCGCTATTCCTAGGACTTCTGCGTGGTTTAAAGCACCTTTTTCAGCTCTGCTGGTTGAAGGGGAATAAGTAAAACTCTTTATTTTTTCAAGATTAGAAAGTCTTTTCTGCTTACTAGCTAAGCTTCGTTGATTCCTGATGGCAGTTATACCGCTAGGGGATCTGCTCTTTGCTATTGCTAACGATAACTTTTCGATATCCGCGGCCAACTTCACCTCAAGCCAAGCCTTAATATCGTTGGTAAAAGGCTTTATTAAATCCCAGCAAAAGCTGTGGATCGTAGACACCATAAAGTTGGCATCAAAAAAAATACGCCTTTTAATTTCTTCACAAGCAGCGTTGGTATAAGTGATGATTGCTATCTTTCGCCCAGACATCGAAAGCTCAGTTGCATACCGTTGCTTCATGAGCTCCAATGCTTCTACAAGAGTTCGGGTTTTTCCTGAGCCCGCCCCAGCGAAAAGCAAGAAACTCTTAGGATTGTCTAAATCCATATACTTGAAAATTTGTTCAACAACAGCGTTCGGAGTTGAGATCGCAGTGCTCATTGATTGCCCCTTCATACTGGCTCGATTACACCTGGCACAAGATCTTCGCTCGCGACTTCTAGTTCCTTCTTCAGCCAGTCGAGACCTTCCTGTATATACGCTGGTGCAGCTAGCCGGGTAGGATCAGCGCAGAAGAGCAAATCAAGTGCCATCTCTGCCTTGTCTTTCTCGAGTGCATCGTAAAGAGCTTTACAGCACAATTCTATTGTCCCTAGATTGAGTGCTGTTTGCATCTTCTTTATCATGCCTGTTGGTTTCACCAAACCTCTGAACATCGCAGGATTTGTTAGTGCTATTGCATCCTCAAAAGTATATGGAATAGCTTGACCATCTTCCTTATCATTAAACTTAATTGATATTCCATATTGATACGCAATTCGAACCTTGCCCGATGTTTTTTCCTCAAATTTCAGAGCTAAAACGGCATCTAAAGTGTCGTCTTTCACATCCAACCACTTCGTAAGCGTATGACTACCGGTTTTATACCCCTTGCCAAGCTCAGGTCGAACAGCTGAGGCTTTCGCTTTGGGGCCTGCATCAGCGGCTGGCGGCGCTAATGCGTCAGTGTCAGTTATCACGAGCGTGGGAAGCCCTAGCTTATCGATCAAAGCTCTCAACCGATGGGCGTGAGCTCCACCCACCTCAAGAATAGATATGTAGCTATTGTCTAAGCTAGTATCTTTATTAGGATTGCTTCTTATAAAGTGAGGAATTAGAAGTCGCTCTGCCGCACCTTCTACTAAAATTATTCCATTTGCAAAAAAAAGGTCGCAGTGAGTTGTTTTCAGGTATCGGGCTACAAACTGTGCTGTCTGCAACACTTCCTCGGACCGAGTTTTGGCCTTTCCGAATGTAGCTGATAAATCTATCACCTCGGCAGTGGGCACTTCAAATGCATTTGCTGCGGGTTTGCGCTTGAAATATCGCAGCTTCTCAAATCCAACTTCATGGGCTAGGTAGCTTGAGTGAGTGCTTACGACCATTTGGCTTGAAAAACTCTTCGACAAAGAGAGATCTTTATGATTCCTCAATACTGAATAGGCTTTTTTTATAAATACTTGCTGAACCTGAGCATGAAGATGAGCCTCTGGCTCCTCTATAAGAACTAAATGCAATGGTTCTATGAACGAGTCCTCATCCGGCTTCCGTTTCCCGGCTTTTCCAACCCGCATCCACTGATCTCTATAACTCATAAGCTTGAAGACCATCGCGATAAGATTCTTATATCCGAGGCCATTATATTTTTCGGAAAGACTCAGGAGAGGTGCTCCCGAAGCTAAACTCGCTTTTTGAATCTCAAACAGAATTGCCGCTTCGTGATCTAGATTGTCAATGGGGTTAACTTTACTCGACAGTCTAATATGGGGATCGTTAAACCCTGGGTATCCTAGAGTCTTGATTTCCTCAAGCGGTTTTGTGAACACTTCATTCAGTCGTCCGTCGAAAGAATGCTGTGCCAGCGCTATAGCTTCGAGCGCTTCTAGATCTTCGTCGCCAGGAAGATCTGTTGGGTTTAGATGCCGGTTATAATATTTGTTGATCTGACTGGCTAGGTTAGATGTGCTAGCTTGGGAAGCGGTAGCCGCATTTGGGTCGGAGAACCCACGTGTTGCATCGATTATGTCTACCTTGAACAATCCATTGAATGGATAGAAATCCAGAGGTAGTTGATCTTCGGTTAGCCCCTGGGGCTTGTAGTCCTTATTAGGTATCTCTTCAACTTTCGCCGGGTCCAATATATAGGATTTCAACTCAAATGACCTGCCTACTTCCCGATCTAGGTATTCCCTTAGTGAGCTAGGCCATATTGACAGCACAAATTTGTTTTGTTCTGGCTCTTCATCTTTACGCTTCTTTCTAGCATTGTCCCGCGCCGTTTGTTTGAGCTGTTCAGCCGCTTTATAATGAGTTACAAAATCCGACTTCAGAAGCTCAAGGTTTTTGGGCTGGTAGATCATCCTCACACCTAATAGTCCACCGTCCCACTTCAGTGTCGGAATAAGATGGCTGACTCGGTGGATTTCATTTTTTTCGACTTGCAACCAGATATCGACGGTTGGGCATAGCGGTTGCCAGTCACTAAGCTGGTCGCCTCCAACTTCAGCCGCAGCCCAAGCCTGACCAAACTCATTTAGTTGGTGCCAGTTCGATAGCGTAAAGTCTGTCGCGCTTAATTTCCTCGCTGCTGGTGCGTCTCCCGAAGCGATACTCGCCGCGCTTCTACCCTTCTGGTCAAGAAAAAATATCAACGCATCCATAGCGGACGTTTTCCCGCTATTGTTGGCGCCTACCAATAAAGTTTCCTCTTCGGTGAGGCTAATACGACAGCTTTTAAGCTTGCGATAGTTCTGAATATCTATGTATACGATTTTCACCTGGCGTCCTTTCTCTCGTTGAATTTTCTGTTCACAGCGAATGAGCTGACAATCGTACACCCGAAATGACTGGGTCAGGCGCAGCGGCAACCGCCGTCTAACCTCGTCGCGACCGCAACAACCCCGTTGTATTCAATCACTGGCACTGCTGTCCAGTAGACTTTCGGATCTCATTGAAATCGGACGCCCCACTAGCTCTTTCGTAGTAGGCCCAAGCCAATGCAGCCTGCACGGCTATGTAGCTAGCGGCACGTTTCTGGCGCATAGCTCGATAAGGCGCGAGCGGAGGAGTACGTAGAAGCGCTAGCCTGGCGTTAACCGTTTTCAACGCTCATCGAATTTCTCGTTATAGGCTAAATCCGAGGGGCAGAGACGTTGGAACTACTATTTGAAATAGTACGCTCCATGGCGATTCTGAGTGAGGAATACGGTTGGGGCAGGATATGGCTGCATCTTTGCGATGCCCCACCTGATAGCACTACACGGTGCCCAACCAAATTTTCAGATCCTTTACTTGCTGGAAATTTGGTACCTGACAGATTTTTTAGAAAAATCGGCGCACGAGGTGGGCTCAGAGCCACCACCTCCCCTGCCTTGGAAGGGCAAACCTGAGCGGCAATCTTCTTTGGTAGGGAGTTGGCGCTTGCACCCGCCATGCACCCACAAATCTTTTGCTCAATTCGCAGTAATGACTGGAAGGCTTGTAATATATGGTGTCCCAGGGCAGGTTCGAACTGCCAACCTTCCCCTTAGGAGGGGGATGCTCTATCCAATTGAGCTACTGGGACAAATGACAGCCGTCGGGCCAAGGGCATTGCGACGGACGGCGTGCATGTTAACGGCCGAGTTAGGTTTTGTCATGTCGTCCGTGGGCTTTTTGAGTGTAGGAGGATCCGCGCCCCGGAGGTCGCGGTTTCGACCCGCAAATACGGGCACTCAGGCTAATCGTGCAAAATGCACTCCCCCAAAATGCCAGCATTGCAAATTGCAAGCCTTTGACATCTTTATAAAGACCTAAACCATTGATTTTATTGAATTAATAGATTGGCACGACACCTGCAATACTTCTCCCATACCACACCTTCAGCCACGGCGTTAAGCGGAGAACATGACCATGAACAGTGCCCTTTTGTTAACCCTTAACGCCATCGCTCTGGCTACGCTGGTCACATTCCATTTTCAGTCGGCGGGCGATAATGACCCAGCACAGATCAGCCAGGCTGTTCCGCACCACTTGCAACAACGCCCGCAGCTGGCAGTCATGACGCCGAACGCGCAATCCCCGGTACGCTTGACTCAAGGCACTCAGGCCGCCCCGGCCTCCGAACACTGGGTTTTTTAAGGTAACCGCTCATGACCAAAACTGCCTGGCTTTTTCTGTGCCTGACCACTGTCACTGGCATCTACGGCTTGGCTGCCGAGTCCCAGGACACTCAACTCAACGCACTGATTGCGAGCGGTGTCTGCGCCTGCATTCTACTGCTGACCCTTGTTATGGGTCGCCGCATCAAATTCGACCCGGTTTTGCGCTGACCCCCTCCCCCTTCGTCCTACCTTATGTCGCCTCGCCCTAGTAAATCGGCAAATTGCCACTAGTCTTAAAGACAGGGGCAAAAGGCCACTTTGCTATACGATGTGCCGCCCGAATGCCCCGTTGCGGCCCGTTCTACTGGAAGATCGTCAAGCGCCCCTCTCGCAGAAAAGTTTTCCAACCAGTCCGCAAAAATGCAAATCAGTGCTGGCATAAAGCCTTTAGGCAGTTCAATATTTGTCACAGAATTGACGCCAAGGAACTGGCAAATCTGAGGCATGATGCGGCCTCTTTGCAATTCGGGTTGAACTTTGGTCGTGAGTCTTGTCTTAACTCTCATCGCTTGCGGCCAATTCCAAAAACCGCTCCCCTGAACTAACCGGTTAAATATATGCGCCCATTGAAACAGGCAATTTATTCCAGCCGTACGGCTGACAAGTTCGTCGTACGTCTGCCAGACGGAATGCGGGAACGCATTGCCGAGGTGGCTCGCAATCATCACCGCAGCATGAACTCCGAAATCATCGCGCGCCTTGAGCAGAGCCTCATTCAGGAAGGTGCGTTGGGTGAAGAGTTAAGCATGCGCCTGGACAGCCCTGAGCTGTCACTGCACGAACGCGAACTGCTGCAGCGTTTTCGTCAGCTCTCCCACCGCCAGCAAAATGCCCTCGTTTCGCTTATTGCACACGACGTTGAGGCGGCCGCAGAAGCCAATTGATCTGCCCCTGAAAGCCGAAGCCAGCCACGTGCTGGCTTTTTTTTGCGCGCAATTCAGGAAGGCAGAACTGGGCGGGGGCTGGGTTGCCCCCGCCGCGAGGGGTCAGAGCAGGAAGATCGTCGCCAGGCCAAGGAAGATGAAGAAGCCGCCACTGTCGGTCATGGCGGTAATCATCACACTGGCACCCATGGCTGGGTCGCGCCCG
>Ga0302174_10000271_pt1 | contig 19202 bp, 13 predicted proteins | sample I_Fen_N3_2_FD_198789 | JGI IMG/M metagenome (GOLD analysis project Ga0302174, IMG submission 198789) | Peat permafrost microbial communities from Stordalen Mire near Abisko, Sweden - I_Fen_N3_2 | ecosystem: Environmental > Terrestrial > Soil > Wetlands > Permafrost | place: Sweden: Abisko... | reverse complement strand
CGTTGCAGTGATCAAGGTTGGCGCTGGCTCCGAAGTTGAAATGAAAGAGAAGAAAGCCCGCGTTGAAGACGCCCTGCACGCTACCCGTGCAGCCGTTGAAGAAGGCGTGGTACCTGGCGGTGGCGTGGCACTGGTTCGCGCTCTGCAAGCAATCAGCGAACTGAAAGGCGACAACGCCGATCAGGACGTTGGTATCCAACTGCTGCGTCGCGCTGTTGAAGCTCCACTGCGTCAGATCGTTGCCAACTCCGGCGACGAGCCAAGCGTTGTGGTCGACAAGGTCAAGCAGGGTTCGGGTAACTACGGTTACAACGCTGCTACCGGCGAATACGGCGACATGATCGAGATGGGCATCCTTGACCCGGCTAAAGTGACTCGTTCGGCTCTGCAGGCAGCGGCTTCCATCGCCAGCCTGATGATCACCACCGAAGCGATGATCGCCGAGATCAAAGAAGACGCTCCAGCTGGCGGCGGCATGCCAGACATGGGCGGTATGGGCGGCATGGGCGGCATGATGTAAGCCAGCCTTACCCGCTGTACTGAAAAGCCCCGCCTGCGTTTAGCAGGCGGGGCTTTTTTATGCCTGCTCGTTGGCAAGCCTGACTCACAGCGGTGGGGGATTGCTGCCTGGCTCATTGGCGTTGTTGCGTAGGTAGCTGTACTGCGTGACGTGGCGGGCCCCCCAGCACCTCCAGGCGGTGAACCGGGCGCGGGGGAGCAGGAGGAGGGAGTAGGAAGGATGCATCCAGAATGCTTGAAAGGCCCCGGGGCAATTGCTCCGGGGCCTTTCGCTTAACGCACGCTGATCTCGACCGAAGCTTTTTGCGAAGGTTTCCAACCCAGCAGCTGTTGCTTGAAGCCATAGCTGGCGGCTTGGTAGTAGGTGATCGCTCGGGTAATAAGGGGGTCGCTGGCCTCGGCCTGGGATTCGCGACTGTCGGCCAACGCCTGGTCATGCCGACGCAGGCCCTGGCGAGGGCTGAGGATGGCCAGGTCCTGGCCATCGAACAGCCCCAGGTGCTGATAGTTGCCGACGACTACGCGAGGTGGCAATGGGTTGTCCTGCAGCAGGTTGCGGCCGAAAAACGTCGACTGGTAGTCCAGGTTGAGCAGGCCGAGCAGGGTCGGGGCCAGATCGATCTGGCTGGCCAACTGCGTGGTTTCCCGGGCGTCGATCAGTTTGGGCGCGTAGATGAACAGCGGGATCTGGTAGTTGGTGATCGGCAAGTCTTCCTTGCCGGCGCTGCCCGCCGTGTGGTCGGCGACGAACACAAAAATGGTGTTGTCGAACCACGGCTTTTGCCGCGCGGCTTCGAGGAACTGGCCGATGGCGTAGTCCGTGTATTTCACCGCGCCATCGCGTCCTTGACCGGACTTGATATCGACCCGGTCATCGGGGTAGGTGTAGGGGCGGTGGTTGGATGTGGTCATCAACTGCAATAGAAACGGCTGCTGTTTCTCATAGTCGGCGTCTGCCAGCTTGAGCGTTTGCTGGTAGAGGTCCTCGTCGGCCATGCCCCAGGCATTTTTGAAGTGGATTTGCGACTCTTCGACGCTGCTCTGATCGACGACGCGATAGCCATTGCCGCCGAAGAACGCGTTCATGTTGTCAAAGTAACCACGGCCACCGTAGACGAACACACTGTCGTAGCCAACGGCGCTGAGTTGCTGGCCCAGGCTGGCGAAGCCGCTTTCACGGCCGACGCGCTTGACGATTGAACGCCCCGGCGTGGGTGGGATGGCTAGGGTGATGGCTTCCAGGCCGCGGTCGGTGCGGGTCCCGGTGGCGTAGAAATTGTTGAAGTACAGGCTCTGTTTGCGCAGGGCGTCGAGGTTCGGTGTCAGGTTGTGTTCGTTGCCGTTACTGCCCATGTACTTGGCGCTGAAACTTTCGATGGTTACCAGAATAATGTTGGCTTTGCGCAGCGTGCCGGGGTTATCGATGACCCGGCGGATATCCAGTGGGTTGTTGCCGATAAAGCGGGCGTTGGGTTCGCTGAGTTCGGCGCGCAGTTGGCGGGCCACGACTTGTGCCGGCAGGCTGCGGTAGAACTGCGGGTAGTCGAGTTCGTTATTGCGAAAGGCTGCAAAAAATTGATAAGGCCCATTACTCGCCAGCTCATTCTGATAGGCATTGCCGCCTTGGGCGCGGGGGCTGTCCTGGCTGAGCAGTTGCAGGCTGGCCCCTGCGAGTAGGATCAGACCCAATGCGCTGACCAGACGTCCACGCAGCGCCGGTAAAGGTGCGTCGAGTGCCGCGTTGAATGGTTTGCGCAAGGCCAGGCTCAGCACGATCGCCAGTACCGCGAGAATGCTCAGCAAGGTGCCGATCGGGTACGACTCCAGAAGGTTGTTCAGCACCTCGTCGGAATACACCAGGTAGTCCACGGCGATAAAGTTGAAGCGCACCCCGAATTCATCCCAGAACAACCATTCCGCGACGGCCGTGAACAACATCGCGAACAGGCTGACGCACAGCAGACTTTGGAGGAACCAGCGATGGCCTTTGCGGCGCCAGAGGCCGGGAGGGCACAGCAACAGGTACAGACCCAGGGGCAGCACGGCATAGGCCAGGAAACCCAGGTCATAAAGCATGCCGATCCCGAACAGTGGCAGGAAATGACTTCCGGCCTCGTCCAGGTGGATGATCAGCAGCAGACTGCGGGTCAAGAGGAAAATCACCAGCCAGGAGCTGGTCAGAAGCAGCAGAAAACGCAACGGCGCTGACTTGAGCAGACCCATTGTTAACATTCCTTAGTATTCGAGGGTGGCAGTCTGCAAGCGTCACTGTAGAGAGGGTGTGAACCGATAGTGAAAAACTTGTTAAGCCCTCGTCATCCTTGGCTCCCCGGCCACGTCTTGCGCGCGCAGTTCTGGCTCTGAGCCGCGCTTGGCCGTAAGCTGCGCCAGCCAAGACGGCCGTAACAGCGTGTGGAGAAAGTGCCGATGCGAATTTTATTGGTTGAAGACAACCGCGATATTTTGGCCAATCTGGCCGATTACCTGGGGCTCAAGGGCTACACCGTCGACTGCGCGCAGGACGGTTTGTCAGGTTTGCATCTGGCCGCCACCGAGCATTACGACCTGATCGTGCTCGACATCATGCTGCCCGGCATCGATGGCTACACGCTGTGCAAGCGCCTGCGTGAAGATGCCCGGCGCGACACCCCGGTAATCATGCTTACCGCGCGTGACCAGCTGGATGACCGATTGCAGGGCTTCAAGTCCGGTGCCGATGACTACTTGGTCAAACCTTTCGCCCTGTCCGAGCTGGCTGCGCGCATCGAAGCCGTGATGCGCCGGGCCCAGGGCGGCGGGCGGCGGGCATTGCAGGTCGGCGACCTGAGCTATGACCTGGACACTCTGGAGGTCACCCGTGAGGGGCGTTTGCTCAAGCTCAACCCGGTGGGCCTGAAGCTGCTGGCGGTACTCATGCAAAAAAGTCCCCATGTGCTGCGTCGCGAGATTCTCGAGGAAGCGCTGTGGGGGGATGACTGCCCTGACAGCGACAGCCTGCGCAGCCATGTGCACCAATTGCGGCAGGTGATCGACAAACCCTTTGCCAAGCCGCTGCTGCACACCGTGCACGGCGTTGGTTATCGCCTGGCCGAGGGGCGTGATGGAGTTTAAGCAAAGCCTTGCCCAGCGGATCATCATTGCCTTTGCCCTGATGAGTGCGCTGGTGGCGGGCGCCTTCGCCATGGGCATCGTCGCCACTGTGCACCTGGTTGAGGAAAAACTGATTTCCGCGGGCCTGGGGGGCGATCTGCAGCGTCTGTTGCTGATGGACAACATTGCGGACTGGAGCCACCGCCCGGAGCCCGACCAGTTGTTTTATTACAGTGGCGGCCGTGGCGATTTCGAATTGCCGAAGGATCTGCGCCATCTGGACCCCGGGTTCCACGAGGTGTTTCGCGAGCAGCTGTCGTATCACGCCATGGTCGAGGTCGTCGACGGACGGCGTTATGTGCTGCTGCAGGACCAAAGTGATTTCGAAGAACGTGAGCGGGTGCTATTCGCCGTGGTGCTGGTGGGGTTTGTCCTGAGTCTGGCGCTGGCGGTGTTTCTAGGCTGGGTTCTGGCGCGGCGAGTCATGGCTCCGGTGGTGCGCCTGGCGCGTCAGGTCCGCCATCGCGATCAACTGTTGGGACTGGCCCCACCGCTGGCGCCCGATTACGCCGCGGACGAAGTCGGCGAACTGGCGGTGGCGTTCGATGCCACCCTGGGCCGGTTACGCCAGGCCTTGAGTCGCGAACGACTGTTTACCAGCGACGTCAGCCACGAGTTGCGCACGCCGCTGATGGTGCTGGCCAGCTCCTGCGAGCTGTTGCTGGAAAACCCCTGCATCGATCAGCGCGGCCGGGCCCAGGTCGAGCGCATTGCTCGTGCCTGCGAAGAAATGCGCGAGCTGGTGCAGACCTTCCTGATGCTGGCGCGAGCCCAGCGTGAGGATGCGAGCATGTCGCCGCAGTTGACGTTGAGCCAGGTGGCCGATGGTTTGATCGGGCTCTGGGGGGAGCCGATCCGTGACAAGGGCATCGAGTTCATCTTCGAGCCTGGGCAACCGCTGGACACCCGCTATAACGCGACGCTCCTGCACGCGGTAATGGGCAACCTGTTGCGCAACGCATTGCACTACACCGAGCAGGGCTATATCCGCCTCACCTTGCAGCCTCAAGGTTTTGTGGTCGAAGACAGCGGTGTCGGTATCCCGGAGGAGAAGCGCGAAGCGATGTTCCAGCCTTTTGTCCGTGGCGATGAAAAGCGCGGCGAAGGCCTGGGCCTGGGCTTGTCGCTGGTGCAGCGGATCTGCGAGAACCAGGGCTGGGCCGTGACCTTGAGTACCATGACCCCCAGCGGTTGCCGTTTTCAGGTGGATTTGAACCAGGCCAAGGCCTGAACCCTCCCTATGCCCCGGTTCTACGGGGCATTGCTGTTTGCCGTTTATCTGGCGCCATGTGGCCCCATGCCACCTCGGATAGGCTGTAAAAATCTGTAATAATTTCGCCGTGGACGGGACGAAGTTTTCACAAAGGTATGACCTGACGCCGACAGTCCGCTCCCTAAAGTGACGCCATCAGTTGCAGGAGACTTTGATGATGGCGACCCCGATCAAGCTGGAATTTTCCGAAAAGTACGACGATCAGCACGCCCAGGACTATTTGCTCAAACACCAGAACGGTCTTGCGCGCCGCTTGTCCCATCGGCGTGATGAACAGTTGGCCCGTACTGCTTTAGCCCTGGCCGGCGAGCCGGGGCTGGTGCTCGACTTGCCGTGTGGGGCCGGGCGTTTCTGGCCATTGCTGGCGGAAAAAGCCAACCGCGTGATCATTGGCGCTGACAATTCCGCCTCCATGCTGAAGATAGCCACCGTGGCCCAACCGGGCGAAGTGGTAAAACGGGTACAACCCTTGCAGACCTCTGTATTTGCCATCGATCTGCCCGATAACGCAGTCGACAGCATTTTCTCCATGCGGCTGTTACACCATATTGGTGAGCCGGCGCATCGGCTCGCTTTGTTGCAGGAATTTCAGCGGGTTACACGCGATAGCCTCATCGTCTCACTCTGGGTTGACGGCAATTTCAAGGCCTGGAAACGCAAGCGCATGGAGCGCCAGCGTCTTAGGGAAAGCGGGGCGCAGGGTTACCAGAACCGTTTTGTGTTACCTGCGGCCACGGTCGAACAAGAATTTGAACAGGCAGGTTTTCGGGTCCAGGATCGCCTGGATTTTTTCCCGCTCTACGCTATGTGGCGGGTTTACGTATTACGTAAGAGGTAACAGGATGGCTGTTGAATGTGCATCGGAAATGGACGTCGCGCACGTAGAACGCTTCGATTATTTTTGGAATCAGCGCGGCGAATGGGTTGAAGAGCCCAATCGGCGTCGAGGCGGGGAAAGCGGTGTGCAACGGGTTTCGGGTACCAACAGCCGTTTGCTCTATGTAAAACGTCAGACCGGGCATATTTATCGCAGCTGGCTGCACCCTTTTGGTCGCCCGACTGTCCTGCGTGAAGAGGCCGCCATCAAGGGCTTGCGTCTGCTGGATGTGCGGGTGCCGGAACTGGTGTTCTGTGGTGCGCAACGTGACCCCAAGCGCCAGTGGCGGGCGCTGTTGGTCACCACCGCGCTGGAAGGGTTTGTGGAGGTGGAAAACTGGTATGCCGCGGGTGAGCGGGAGCGCCATGACGAAGCGCTGCATGACCGTTTGCTCAAGGAGTTGGCTCAGACCCTGGCGCGTATGCATCAGGGGCGCTGGCAGCACGGTTGCCTGTATGCCAAGCACGTATTCGTCAAAGTCACAGGGACTGGAGACTCGGCCGAAGTCGAGGTAGCGCTGCTGGACTTCGAGAAGAGTCGGCAACGCCTGTCCCGCCAGCGCGCGGCGGCCCATGACATGAAACAACTGCGTCGCCATTCGTCGTGGAATGCCACGGACTGGGACAAACTCTACTACTTTTACAAGACGGCGTTTGGCAGCGCTATCAAAGGTTTATAGCGATGAAGCTAGAAATTGCACGAGGTTTGTTTTTAGTAGGCGCCCTGGTGGTTGCCTCACTGGCCGTTGTTGCCTGGGAGCAGCCGCGGACGCAAGTACTCAGTGCAATGCACAGCGATGCGCATTGCCCCCTACCACGAGTGGCCAAAGCCTCTGCGGTGGTCAAGCCTGACCATGACCTGTTGTTATTCATGTTCGGTATGACTCAGGGAATGAGGCCGCAAAGTTGAAGAGCATCAAGTCCACCTAAAAGGCCTCGCACTGCGGGGCCTTTTATTGTCCCGGCGATTATCTGTCCGGCTTGGCCAGCAAGGTGTAGATGCACGGCAACACGAACAGGGTGAACAGGGTACCGATCGACATGCCGGTGGCGATCACCGTGCCGATATCAAAACGGCTGACGGCCCCCGCGCCGGTCGCCAGGATCAAGGGCACCATGCCAAAGACCATGGCCGCGGTCGTCATCAGTACCGGGCGCAAGCGAATGGCTGCTGCCTCTTCAACCGCCTCCCGGGGTGTCAGACCCTTGTCCTTGCGCAGTTGGTTGGCGAATTCAACGATCAGGATCCCGTGCTTGGTGATCAGCCCGATCAGCGTCACCAGCCCGACCTGGGTGTAGATGTTCATGCTCGACCAGCCGAGAAACAGCGGGATCAACGCCCCGCAGATCGACAGCGGTACGGTCACCAGAATCACCAACGGATCGCGAAAGCTCTCGAACTGCGCGGCCAGCACCAGGAAAATAATCGCCAGCGCCAGGCCAAAGGTGACCCAGAGCGCGCTGCCTTCCTGCACAAACTGACGGGACGCCGCGGCATAGTCGAAGGCGTAGCCCGCCGGTGCTTCCTCCCGGGCAATCTGACGCACGGTCTCGATGGCCTCGCCCATGCTGACGATGGGCACGCCAGACAGCGTCGCCGCGTTGAGTTGCTGGAACTGGTTCAACTGCCGGGGACGTGCGCGGTCAGTGACGGTGATCAGGGTCGATAGCGGCAACGCCTGGCCCTGGGTGTTTTTCACGTAGTAGTTGTTCAGCCATTCGGGGTTGTCGCGGTAGGCACGCTCGACTTGGGCGATCACCTTGTAGCTGCGACCGTCGATGGTGAAGCGGTTGATTTCCGCTTCGCCCAGCAAGGTGGCCAGTGTGCTGCCCAGATCCTGCATCGAAACCCCCATCTGCGCCGCTTTGGCGCGGTCGATATCGACCACCACTTCCGGTTTGTCGAAGGCCAGGTCGAGGTCGACGAAAGCGAATTTGCCAGACTCCATGGTGCGTTTCTTGATGCGCTCGGCCACTTGCAGCAATGACTCGTAGTCATTGGGGGTGTTGATGATGAACGCGAAGGGCAAGCCTTCCCCGGTGCCCGGCAGGGAGGGCAGGTTGAAGCCGAACACCTGCAGCCCGGCGATGGCGCTCAATTTGCCCTGAACCTCTGGCAGGATCTGCATCTGGGTCCGACTGCGCTCGCTCCAGGGCTTGAGCAGGAAGCCGCCGATTCCTGACTGCACGCCGTTGAAGCCGTTGATCTGGAACGATGAATAGTACTCGGGGAACTCCTTGAAAATCGTGATGAACTCATCGGTGTAGGCATTGAGGTAATCCAGGTTGGCCGGTTGTGGTGCCGAGGCCATCATGAAAATGATGCCCTGGTCCTCGTCCGGGGCCAGCTCCGACTTGGTGAACTTAAGCAGCAGCGGAATCAGGCACAGCACGATCAACGCGAAAACCAGCACCACCGGCCGAGTGTCGAGGGTGCCGTGAAGCATGCGCTGGTAGCGGCGCTTGAGGCCCTCGAATATCTGGTCGAGACGGTGGGACAGGCCACTGGGGTTGGTATCGCGGCGCAGCAACAGCGCGCACATCATCGGCGACAGGGTCAGGGCCACCACCCCGGAAATCACCACGGCCCCGGCCAGGGTCAGGGCGAACTCCTTGAACAACGCTCCGGTCAGCCCCGTCAGGAACCCGATCGGCGCATACACCGCCGCCAGGGTGATGGTCATCGAGACCACCGGCACGGCGATTTCCCGGGCGCCTTCAATGGCCGCGTCCAGTGGCGTCTTGCCGTCCTCGATATGCCGGTGGATGTTCTCCACCACCACAATGGCATCGTCCACCACCAGGCCGATGGCCAATACCATCGCCAGCAAGGTCAAGAGATTGATCGAGTAGCCCATCAACTGCATGAAAAACATCACCCCGATCATCGACAGCGGAATGGTCACCACCGGGATCACCACCGAGCGCAGGGCGCCGAGGAACAGGAACACCACCACAATCACGATCAGCACGGCTTCGAACAGGGTCTTGAGCACCTCGTTGATCGAGGCCTGGATAAACAGCGTGGCGTCGTAGGCGATCTCGACCTTGAGGTTGGGCGGCAGCTGGGATTCCAGCTCGGGCATGAGCTTGCGCACTTCCTTGATCACCTCCAGCGGGTTGGCACCGGGGGTCGCCTTGATGCCGATGTAAACCGAGGGTGTGCCGGCGAAGGAGCTGATGGCGTTGTAGTTCTCCGCGCCCATTTCCACCCGTGCCACGTCACTGAGCAGGACTCGGCTGTCGCCGTCGATTTTCAGCACAATTGCAGCGAAGGCTTCGGCGGATTTGAGTTCGGTGTTGGCGTTGATGCTGGTCACCACGTACTCGCCTTTGACCTCGCCGGCCGCCGACAGGAAGTTGTAGCGGCGCACGGCATCGGTCACGTCACTGGCGCTCAGGCCATAGCCGGCCAGCTTGACCGGGTCCAGCCAGAGGCGCATGGCGAACACCTGATTGCCAAGGATTTCGGCCTCGGCCATACCTGGCAGGGTTGCCAGCTTCGGTTGGATGACCCGTGACAAGTAGTCGGTGATCTGCGGGTTGTTCAGCTCCTTGCTGAAGAAACTGATGTACATCAGCGCCGAGGCATCGGCGGCTTCCCGGCTCAGGACCGGGTCCTCGGCGTCTTGCGGCAGTTGGTTCTTGACCTCGTTGGCCTTGGCCAGCAGCTCAGTGAACAAGCGGTCGCTGTTGGAGCCGATGCGCGCGTAGATCGAAATCACCGAAAAGTTCTGGCGGCTGACCGAGGTCATGTAGTCGATGCCTTCGGCGCTGGCCAGGCTCTGTTGCAGCGGCTGGGTGATATAGCCCTGGATGGTCTCGGCGTTGGCTCCGGGGTAAGCGGTAGTCACCGTGATCAGGGCGTTTTCCATCTGTGGGTACTGGCGCAGGGGCAGCTTGCTCCAGGCCTGGAAGCCCAGCAGCACAATCAGCAGGCTGACCACGGTGGCGAGCACCGGGCGACGAATGAACGGGTCGGTAAAAGCCATGGTGATTCCTTGATCAGTCAGTGCGTGACTGGCTGTTCTGATGATCGGGCAGCAGCTTATCCAGACTGATGGCAATGTGCGCGCCGTTGTTCAGCTTGATCTGCCCGGCGCTGACCACCTGCTCGCCCTTGACCACGCCTTTGTTGATCAGTACCAGGCCGTCCCGACGTTCGCCGGTTTCGACGTAGCGCCGCTCGGCGATCAGGATCGGCTGGCCCTTTGAGTCTTTTTCCTCGCTGCCATCCGCCGCTTTCTTGTGGGCCACCACGTACAGCGAATTGCCGTAGAGGGTGTAGGCGATGGCGCTTTCCGGGACCACGATTTTTGCCTGAGGGTCCGGCAGCAGCACTTGCAGGTTGGCGAACATGCCCGGCAGCAGCTTGCCGCCCGGGTTGGCCAGGGTGGCGCGGACCAGCACGTTGCGCGTGCTGTTTTCGACCTTGGGGTTGATGGCGCTGATTTTGCCTTCGACCTGTTGCCCGGGATAGGCCGAGACGCTGATCTGCACCGGCTGGCCCAGGGCGATTTTCGGCACCGATTGTTCTGGAATGTAGAAGTCGACGTAGAGGCTGCTCAGGTCCTGCAAGGTAGCGATGACCGTGCCGCTGGCCAGGTAGTCGCCGATGTCCACCTGACGGATGCCGATGGTGCCGCTGAAGGGCGCGACCATGCGTTTCTTGGCCAGTGAAGCCTTGAGCTGATTGACCGTGGCTTTGTTTTTTTGCAACTGCGCCGAAAGCCGGTCGAACTCACCTTTGGAGATTGCCTGGCTGCCCACCAACTGGCTGCCACGGCCGAAATCCAGCTGGGCCAGCCCGAGGTCGGCCTGGGCGGTTTCCAGCAGGGCGCTTTCCACGGCGCTGTCGAGTTGCAGCAGTGCTTGTCCGGCCTTGACCTGTTGCCCTGACTCGAACTGCAGGTCTTTGACGGTGCCGGCGATCTCCAGGCTCAGGTTGACGCCTTGCAAGGCCTTGAGGGTGCCGACAGTGGGCAGGCGGTTTTGCCAGGGGCGCTCGGTGGCGGTGGCCACGGCGACGCTGATCGGCGGCGGCGGGGCCGAGAACACCTGAATCTGCTGGTAGATGGAGAAGGCTTTGTAGCCCGCCAGCATCAGCACGATTAACAGGACGATACCCAACATGATCAGCATGCGGCGGCGCAGCATATTCCGTTTCCTTGGACAAAAAGCCGGGAATAACAAGCCTGGATAGCCGGGCACATTACTCCGAGTTTTCGGGGGCTTCCAGATGGCAATCCATTCAACTGGAGCTCCTTCGCCAGTGGCGGCGAAGGGGCAAGGCCTAGATTAGATGTAAATGGTTATCCCAGAGGCCTGCGGGCAGTTCCAGGGGCTTTGCCACAAGTTGTTTCTGGCGGCAGTCGTAGAAGCGACACCGACCCTGGCCCGAGGTCACGACAAAGCCGTCGGCGACCGCACCGACCCCGGCGCAGTCCGGCAAGGGTGCATCCAGGCGCAGTTCGCCGCTGTCCAGGTCCCAGATAAAAAAGCGGTTACCCCGGGGCGCTGTGAGGGCGACCAGACGCAAAGCACTGTGTACCGCGACGCTGGCGGTGTAGTGCCCCATGGCTTGCAGTTGCTCCTCGGCCACCGGGAAGGCGACGAAGGGCTGGCCGGGACGCTTGATTGCCAGCAACTCGGAGGACTCGTGGGCGGCGCCCATGAACTGCTGGCCGGCGACGATGGTGCCGTCGCTGGCGATGCCCAGGTGGCGCACGCTGTTCATGGGCTGGGCCAGGGTTTCCTTGCTCAGCAGCGTGCCGTCGCGGCGCATCAGCACCAGGCTTGGCTCCATGGCGTTGAGGTTCATCTCGACCCGGCTCTCGGCCTCGGTCCGGATACCGCCGTTGGCCACCACCAGGGTTTCGCCATCGGGCATCCACGACACCTGGTGCGGACCGATGCCGTGGGTCGACATCTCGCCACTGTGCACCAGTCGCGCGCCCTCGAATCGATACAGACCCAGCAGGCCGCGACCGGGGTCGGTGGTGTCGTTTTCGGTGGCATACAGCCAATCGCCGCTGTGATGGATCACCGCATGGCCGTAGAAGTGCCGGTTCGGCTGCGAGCTCAGGGTCTGCAGCAGGCGGCCGTCACGCAGGTCGATCAGGTAGCTCTCGGTGCCCGGGCGCCGGGCCACGAACAGGGCAATTGGCAACGTCGGGTGGTTGATGATGTCGTGGCAACGCTGGCCGACCCGGGTGGCGAACACCCGTTGACCATCCAGGCGGTAGCCGACGGCAAAGTGCTGGCCGTCGCCATCATCCCTGGCCGATAGCAGCAAAGGACTTTGATTCTGTTGCTTGAACAGCTTCCAGCCGCCCAGGGTGGCCGCGCTCAGCAGCAGACTACCGAGCGCCACGGCCTGACGTCGCAGCATGATCAGTCACCGTCGTTGGCGTTGAAGCCCAGTTGGATGCCCAGTGCCTTGGCCAGTTCACCTTCGTGCAGGCGGTGGACCACGTTGAGGCTGTCGTAGATGTCGTTGAGCTGCTGGCGGCCGGCATCGTCGCTGAGCATTTCGCCAAGGGAGCGCTGGCTGCTGGCGAACAGTTTCAGGGACGCGGCGTAGGCCGCATCGATCTTGTCGGCCAGCGGTTTCTGCTCGGCAGGCAACAGGCCACGCAGGCCCTTGTTATCGACCCCGGCCCAGACGGTTTTTGCCGCACTCAGGCTGGCTTCCAGGCTTTGCAGGGACGACTGGCTGCGCCAGGCATCAGCCTGGAACGGCTGAGGGATGCCCTTGCTCTGGCGACCCATCGGGGTGCCGAGTTTTTTCTTCAGGGTGTCGAGGGCGGTGACCTGGACCCGCAGCAGATCGGCGATCGCCTCATGGGAGTCGGCGTAGCGTTGGTTGGGGAACTTGCTCATCTGCGCGAGCATGCCGTCGTTGCTGTTCCAGCGCGACAGGATCTCTTCGGCCAGGGTTTTCTGACGTTCACCGATGGCGGTCAGCAGGGGGCAGTAGCGGGCTTTCTGCTCGCTGTTGGCCATGTCGATCTTGCTGTCGAACAGGATGTACTCGTAGGCCGACAGGCCTTGCACCACTACGCTGGACTTGGCCAGCCCCTCCGCATCGATCTGCGGGTTGGCGGTGACCAGTTGCTCGACCTGACGCCCCACCAGGTTTTTCTTGTCCGGCCAGAACTGCACCTGCCACGAGCGATTGCCCTCGGCCAGCGGCCCGATCAGCAGCGGTTGCAGCTCGGCCCAGGCTTTTTGCGCGTGGAGGAAGTCGGCGCGGGCGGTGTCGAGGTTTTCCTTGCCTTCGCAGAAGGCCAGGGCACTGATCGCCAGTTGCCGATCGGCTTCGACCCAGCGGCTGTAGGTCGGCAGGATCACCTGCTTGGCAATCGCCGCGGAGGTCACGGCCTGTGGGTCCTGCGGCGAGCAGGCACCGAGGGCGAGGGCGGCAAGGCTGGTAAACAGCAATTTGGGACGAAACATGGTCGGGCTCCCTTTTTTAATGGAGAAACGTTTATAGAGAATTCAGGAATGCCAGCAACGCTGCACGCTGTTGGGTGTTGAAAGATAAAACCTGTTGCTGCGCCGCTTGGGCTTCGCCGCCATGCCAGAGCACGGCTTCGAGCAGGTTGCGGGCGCGGCCGTCATGCAGGAACTGGGTGTGACCGCTGACCGTTTGCGTCAGGCCGATGCCCCACAGCGGCGGTGTACGCCAGTCTCGGCCGCCGGCGAGGAATTCACTACGGTGGTCGGCCAGGCCTTCGCCCATGTCATGTAGCAGCAAGTCGCTGTAGGGGCGGATCAGTTGATTGGCCAACTCGGGCTCGGCGGCATCGGCCGCCGTGGTGTAGCTGGGGGTGTGACAGGATTGGCAACCGGCCTGGAAGAACAGGTTCTTGCCGGCCAGCACCTGCGGCGAGTCGACATCGCGGCGCGCCGGAACGGCCAGGTTGCGGCTGTAGAACAGCACCAGGCGAAGGATGTTGTCGCTGACTTCCGGCTCGCCGCCAGGGCCGTTGCCGGTGGGTGCTTGTTTACAGGCGGTCTGGGTTTCGGTGCAGTCATCGAACGGTCTGAGGCTGGTGGTCAGGCCCATATCACCAGAAAACGCGTGGACATTTTGCTGGTTGAGGTTGGGTTGCCCGGCTTTCCAGCCAAAACGCCCGAGCACGGTTGTGTGCCGGGCATCGTCCCAGACCTGATTGGGACGGCCGGCGATGCCGTTGTTGGCGCTGGCCTGGGCCTGGGCATTGGCCAGGATTGCCGATTCCGGGATGGCTTCCAGCAGGCCGAGGCCGATCATCGGTGGCGCCACGCGGGCCGAGAACTGGGTGTCCGGGTGCATCGGCCCGTAGCCCAATTGGGTCAGCAGCAACCTGGGCTTGCGCAACTCGACCTCGGTGCCGTCCTTGAACCGCACATTGACCGGGTCGTACTCCACCCGCACTTTGCCCTCCGGGGTTACGCCGGGGATGGCCATGTCCTGGAACTGCCCGCCATACACTGGCTCTGGCACGATACCGACCTGTTCGATGAGCTTGGCGTAGGCGGGGTCGTTGGGGATCGACAGGCGTACCAGCATCGACACTGCGTTGGCGGCGTCAGGCGTGGGCGGATGGCCACGACCATCCTTAATGTGGCAGTTCTGGCAAGCATTGGTGTTGAACAGCGGACCGAGACCATCGCGGGCTGTGGTGGTGGACGGGGCGATTACCCAGGGGCTGCGGAAAAAACTGTTGCCGACGCTGAAGTCCAGGCGCCGCGTGGGTGACAGGTTGGCCGAGGGCAGGGAGAAGGCGTTCTGATCGGTCTTGCGTACAGTGGCCGTGCCGCCTGAGCGGACTTCGCCAGGTTCGGCCTGGGTGAAGCGCGGGGCGTCATCGCAGGCACTCAGGCTCAGGGCCATGAATAGCGCAGACCAGCGAAGCAGCGACAAGGGCATCGGACATCCTGCAAGACGAGCAAAACAAGGGCGCAAAGTCTAACAGGGCGACGAAGTTTGAATAAGAGGAATTATCGTTTGGTTTGACCCAGGACAAGCTGGGCGGGGTCAGCCAGTCGCTGCGCAGGGCAGGCAACAAAAAGGCGACCTGAAGGTCGCCTTTTTTATGCAGCGCTGATCAGAACTCGTGATCGGCGTTGTCCGGGTTCAGGTCGCTGATCCCCAGTTTGCCGGCGGCCTGTTCGATCGAACCGGTCTGCTTGACCAGGGCGGCGATGGCGTCGCGCACAATCTTGTTGCCCGCCTCGTTGCCGGCTGCGATCAGTTGGTCGTAATGCTCGCCTTTGTTGGCGTGATCGACCATCAGTTGGATCTTGGCTTCGGTGTCGGCCAGGTCAGCCTTGAGCGCGGTGTCGGCCGCCGGATCGGCTTTTGCCACTAGGGAAGACAGGCTGGCGCCGGTCAGCTTGGTGCCGTCAGTGCGGGTGTATTCGCCCAGGTAGACGTTGCGAATGCCCTTGGCGTTGTAGAAGTGCGAGTTGTGGGTGTTGTCGCTGAAGCAGTCCTGCTCGTCTTCTGGGGAGTTGGCTTCCAGGGAAACCTTCATGCGCTCGCCCGCCAGTTCGCCGAGGGACAGGCTGCCCATGCCGAAGAGCATTTTGCGCAGACCGGTTTCAGCCGGTTCTGCTTCCAGGGTGGCGCGGTAGTTGTCTGCCACGTTCGGCTTCCAGTTGCCGACCATTTCTTCGAGGTCGCTGACCAGCAGATCGGTCACGGCCTTGAGGTAGGCACGACGACGATCGTTGTGGCCACCGGTAGCGCCGGCGCCTTCCAGGTAGTCCGACGCTGGACGATTGCCGGCGCCTGGACCGGTGCCGTTGAGGTCCTGGCCCCAGAGCAGGAATTCGATGGCGTGGTAGCCGGTGGCGACGTTGGCTTCGGAACCGCCCAGCTCATTGAGGCTGGCGAGTTTTTCCGGAGTGATGTCGGTCACGTCGACCTTGTCTTCGCCGACCTGGACTTCAGTGTTGGCGATGATGTTGGCGGTGGCGCCCGGGTTGCCCAGAGCGTGCTCATAGCTCTTGTCGACGTAGTCGATCAGGCCTTCGTCCAGGGGCCAGGCGTTCACCTGACCTTCCCAGTCGTCGATGATGGTGTTGCCGAAGCGGAACACTTCGCTCTGGGTGTAAGGCACGCGAGCGGCGATCCAGGCAGTCTTGGCGGCGGCCAGGGTGTCGGCGTTCGGCTTGGCGAGGAAGGCATCGACGGCGGTTTGCAGGTTTTTCGCGGTGGATTCGGCGTCGCTGAACACGGCGAAGACCAGGTCGGCGTAGTGCGCCACAACGGCCTTGGCTGCGGTTTCATCGATCTTGCTGGCGCTGGCGTCTGCCCCAGGAGTGGCAGTGCTGGTGGCTGGAGTCGGCGCTTGAGGCGCGGCGGCCTTGTCTTTGCCTTCGCCACAACCGGCGAGGGAAATAGCGATGGCCAACAGACTGGCGGTAGCCAGAGGCATACGAATCATGGCGAACATCCTGCTTCGAGAGGGGGTGGACAGGCGCGCGGGCGCGCAAAACTGCCACATAATGCGAAAGATTTGCATTATGTGTAAAGGGTTGGCGTTGGAAATATTTCTTATTCGCGTAGCGGTTGCGCTGGATCAAGCCCGGTGGCGCGGTCGCCGGCTCAGAGGATCGCTGCGTTGCTGCGCTGGTCTTGTTTCAGGTAGGCGCTCAACTCCCGTGCCGGCAGGGGTTTGCTGTAGTGGTAGCCCTGACCTTCATGGCAGCCTTCGGAGATGATATACGCCTCTTGCTCGGCGGTTTCCACGCCCTCGGCAATCACCTGCATGCCCAGGCTTTTGCCCAGTTGGATAATCGCTCGCACGATGGTTGCATCGTCGTCGTCATCCAGCAGGTCCTGAACGAAGCTCTTGTCGATCTTGATCTTGTCCAGGGGCAGGCTCTTGAGGTAGCTCAACGAGGAGTAGCCGGTGCCGAAGTCGTCGATGGCGATCAGCGCGCCGGAGCGGCGCAGGCTCAGCAGGTGCTGGGCGGCGGTGCTGATGTCTTCCATCAGGCCGGTCTCGGTGACTTCCAGCTCCAGGCTGCGCGGCGGCAGGCGATAGATCTGCAGCAGGTTGTTGACCACCCGCGGCAGCTCGGCGTGGTGCAACTGCACGGTGGACAGATTGACCGCCATGCGCAGGTCGCTGAACCCCATGTCGTGCCACTCGCGCAGTTGCCGGCAGGCCTGGTCCAGCACCCATTCGCCGATGGCAATGATGGTGCCGTTCTGCTCGGCCAGGGGGATGAACAGGTCAGGCGGCACCAGGCCGTGTTCCGGGTGCTGCCAGCGAATCAAGGCCTCGACCCCGACCACGCGATGATCGCGGTAGCTGATCTGCGGCTGATAGACCAGGTAGAACTGCTCGCGCACCAAGGCTTCGCGCAGGTCTTTTTCCAGTTCGCGACGGCGACGCATCTCGCTGTCGACGCTGGCGATATAGAACTGGTAGCGGTTGCGTGACCGGGTCTTGGCCAGGGTCATGGTCTGCTCGGCTTTTTGCAGCAATTTTTCGGTGCTGTCGCCGTCTTCGGGAAATAGGGTGATGCCGATGGTGGCGCGCAGGCGTATTTCCTGATGATCGAGGGCGAACGCCGCTTCCAGATCGTCGAGGATGCTCTGGGCCAATTCCGCGGCTTCATAGGGTTGTTCGATATCGGCCTGGACCAGGGCGAACTGGTCGCCGCCAAGGCGGGCGAGTGCGCCGAGGCGACCGCTGTGGCCACGCAGGCGGTCGGCCAAGGCCAACAGCAACTGGTCGCCTGCCTGGTAGCTGAACTGTTCGTTGATGCCCTTGAAGTCGTCCAGGCCTACACACAGCACCGCGACCCGGCGTTGCAGGCGCCCGGCGTCCACCAGGATCTTGTCCAACTGCTGCTGCAACTGCTGGCGGTTGGGCAGGCCGGTCAGGAAGTCGTACTGGGCCATGCGCAGCAGGCTGTTTTCCGCCTCGTGGCGCAGGTGGGTGTTGCGCTCGATCGAGGCCAGCAACTGGTTGGCGGTGTTGATCCAGATCCCCAGTTCGTTTTTCTCATGGCCTTTGAGCAGTGGAATCTGGTGTTCGCTGGGGCGGTCCGGGTTGATGGTGGTCAGGTGCTCGATGATGCGCGACAGCGGTTTGGTCAGCAGCCAGTGATACACCAGGTACAGCACCAGGCCCATGGCCAGGGCGCGCAGGACTCCGGAAATGAAAATGATCACCGAGCTGACAATGAAACCCTCGCCGTAGGTGGCGGTGTCGAGGGTGATGCTCAGGTCGCCGTAATATTCGCTGTAGGGGCCGCGACCCACCAACTGGGTGGTGAAGGTGCGCTCCTGGCCGAGGATCAGGTCGGTCAGCCAGCGGCTGGGGGATTGCTGCAGCTCACGGCTTTTCTCCGCAAGCATGGTTTCGTTGGGATGGCCGATGGACGCCATGCGCACGGCATCGTCCTGGAACAGCCCTTCAATGACCTGCATGCCCATTTCCCGGTCCAGGCTGTAGACGGCCTGGGTCGATGGGTCGCGAAACATGTCGAGAATGCGCTGGGCATCGCTGGCCACCGCCTGCCGAGTCTTGTAGGCGTCGAAGACGATTTGCGCGCAGCTCAAGACTACGCCCACGATCAGTGCCGACAGCAGCACAACCCGGAGCAACTTCACCGACAAGCTGTTTTTGAGTTCCAGCTTCAAAGGGCTATTCCTTGTTCCGTGCGCGTAGCGTCAAGTTGCCACGAGTATTGGCAATCCCGTGTTGGCCGTCAAAGAGACAATCGAGCTCAGGATATTTCGCCGGTGGGCTTGGCCGGAATGCACTAATTAGGAGCATTTTGGCCCATTGATAGTGTGTCGGTAGCGAGGCCCTGCAACTTGAGGGGCTGGTAACATTTTTTACTGAGTAGATGTTAGCGTGCCATCGTTTAGGGGCAAGACATATCCTTGGCTACAGACGAAAAAAGCCCGGCAATGCCGGGCTTTTTACTACTGCAAAATGCGCTTAGGCAACGAAGTTCTTGCCTTCGAATTGCTCAGCCACGAATTTCCAGTTGACCAGGTTCCAGAACGCTTCCACATACTTTGGACGCACGTTGCGGTAGTCGATGTAGTAAGCGTGTTCCCAGACGTCGCAGGTCAGCAGCGGGGTGCCGGCGCCGATGGTGCTGGCCAGGGCCAGGGAACCGTCAGCCTTTTTCACCAGCCAGCCCCAACCGGAACCGAAGGTGCCGACGGAAGTCTTGGTGAATTCTTCTTTAAATTTGTCGAACGAACCGAAAGCCGCGTTTATGGCTTCTGCCAGGGCGCCGGTTGGTTGACCGCCGGCGTTGGGTGCCAGGCAGTTCCAGTAGAACGTGTGGTTCCAGACTTGAGCGGCGTTGTTGAAGATACCGCCCGAGGAAGTCTTGACGATTTCTTCCAGGGTCTTGC
>Ga0302174_10000270_pt1 | contig 19316 bp, 10 predicted proteins | sample I_Fen_N3_2_FD_198789 | JGI IMG/M metagenome (GOLD analysis project Ga0302174, IMG submission 198789) | Peat permafrost microbial communities from Stordalen Mire near Abisko, Sweden - I_Fen_N3_2 | ecosystem: Environmental > Terrestrial > Soil > Wetlands > Permafrost | place: Sweden: Abisko... | reverse complement strand
TGCAATTAAGCATCTTTCCAACATAAGGGGGGGGCATGGTTTCATAAAGCAAAAATCCCATATCTGATTTTTAAACAGATATGGGACAATTTTCAACAATAAAATTTTTTATCGGACAACAATAATTCTAATACAACAAAAGACACAATCACTTGTGCCTTTTGTTGTATAACCGGGTCTCAATGCAGAAACTCATTCCGCTTTTCGTTTTTATGAACTAACCACTTAAAGCAATCCGGCAATGTGTTTTTCCAGCTTAATCAAATCCTTCGTAAAATTGCGAATTCCCTCAGCCAGTTTTTCCGTAGCCATAGCATCTTCGTTCATCATCCACCTGAAAGTTTTCTCATCCATCCGTACAGCTTCAATGCTCAGCGCCTTCGACTTCACAGCATCCAGCTTCTTATACAAAACAGCCTCCGTACCTTCCAGTTCTTTCAGCAAGGCCGGCGAAATGGTCAACGCATCACAGCCTGCCAGTTCCACAATCTCACCAATATTTCTAAAGCTGGCTCCCATCACAATAGTTTTATAATCAAACTTCTTATAATAGTCATATATTTGCTTTACCGATTTCACCCCCGGATCTTCAGCCGGAGCAATCACCGCAACACCCAGCTCCTTTTTATACCAGTCCATAATTCTACCCACGAATGGGGAAATCAGCGTCACCCGCGCCTCGGCACATCGCACAGCCTGTGCAAACGAGAACAACAGGGTCAGATTACAATGAATCCCTTCTTTCTCCAGACTCTCTGCAGCCTGTATACCTTCCCAGGTCGAAGCTATCTTTATCAGAATCCGTTCCCGCGATATCCCATTTTCTTCGTACAACGCAATCAACTCATGCGCTTTAGCAATCGTAGCTGCCGTATCAAACGAAAGTCGTGCATCCACTTCGGTAGACACGCGTCCCGGTACAATATCCAATATTTTAAGGCCAAAATTTACAGCCAGCTTATCCATAGCCTTACTCAGTTGCGCTTTTTTATCGCCTGGGTAACCTTTAGCGTATGCTATAGCATCATCTATCAAGGCACCATATTTTGCATCCATCGATGCAGCATAAATAAGAGAAGGATTCGTAGTAGCATCAATAGGTTGATAAGCAATCATAGATCCAAAATCACCGGTATCGGCCACCACCTTCGTCACAGTTTTAAGTTGTTCCAGTAAGTTCATAATATTCTTTTTTACTTGGTTATTTTTTATTTAAAATAACTGATCCTGAAACTGATTTGTTCAATCCTTCCTGTTGTTTTATGATATCATCGATAAATGGTCTAAGCATAACACCACCATATTACACCTCCTCATTCCGCACAGGTAATTTGCACAGATTTTTGCCCTTACCAAATTCACCTCCTAAAGCAATGTAACTACTGCAAATCAGAACCCATATTTTCCAAACAGAACTCCCGATGCCTGAATAATAGCCGCTATCTCAATAGCATCTTTCTTATTCGTACTGTATGGAGTTCTGATCTTAAAGTATGAACCTTCCTCAATTATAAAAACCGGAACAGATACGATTAATTGTATTTTATCAGCCAGCTGTTGTGACTTAAACCTTGCTTTAAAGACCCCTAACTGGACACAATACTTGCCATTATCATTTCGGATTATCATCTCTTTCGAATCTCCTTTGTATGATTGAACAAAATTCTGCAACAATAAATTATCCAGATTTACATTATTGGCATGCAGTACAGCATTTCCATAGGGAACTTCAGCCTTGCTTTTCTTACTTTTATCTATCTGGCATCGACTGGCACTAACACCCTTATTGATTAAATAATCCCGAATCAGATTTGCACGCAAATCACTTAAAATCTCCGAACGATCATTCGCGTCATCCTGAGCGGTTATCTGAAGTATAATCGATGAATTTTTAGAAAGAAGATATATCAGTTCATTCAATATATATTGATACTGAGAGTCTATATTAAATCCACCGGTAGAGAATCTTATCGGAAATTTGTACTTTGAACTTAAATCAGGTGTCTGACTTTTCTTCAAATCAGGAGCGTGGCTTTTCTTCAGAAACGGAATCGCATCGTCTTTAGACAAATTTAATTTATCACAGTTGTCAAAGAAGTCTACAGGTAGTTCGTTTATATCAATTTGTTCACCATCGCTGAATTGATTCGGATCTATATTGTCCTTCTGATATTTCTGAATATCTGTATTGCTGGTAACTTTTACTTCCGTACGACGATTGACTTGGTGATCTCTCTCGCTACAAGGTACTCCATCAGCGCAACGATTAAGTAAGAACCGTTTTCCATAGCCTTTCGCAGCGACTCTATTTGAATCAATACCATGTTCCACCAAATAAGCAACCACTGATTCTGCTCGTCTTTGTGACAACCTGTCGTTATACTCAAATGTACCGCGACTATCAGTATGTGAACCCAATTCAACTTGAATAGGATACATCTTAAGAAGTGTAATTAAACTATCCAAAATAGGTTTTGCATCGGCTCGAATATTCCATTTATCAAAATTGTAGTGTATATTATTCAGTTTCCAACGATCATTAATCTTAAGTATACGTCGTTTCAGCATTAGGTTTTGCATCACTCGCGAAGCCGTGTCAGTTGTTTGAGATATATCACTTAAACTTGTAGAAACAGGATCGTTCCCGATGTGCTTTTCCAACAACAGATCCCGCATGTTTTTCATAACAGTATCCTTTTGTTGCTGTAGACCAGATGAATTATCTTCCAGACAATCATTTGTCATTCCTTTTTTCACTGCTTTAAGAATAATTCCATCTGATGAAGGCACAATAAAATGATATTTTCCATCTCTGCCGGTCTTGGCTATAATTACTCTATTTGTCTTTTTATTCCACAGAAAAACGCTAGCACCAATAATTGGTTCGTTCGTTTTTAATTCAACGATTTTACCTGATATATAGCGCATTTTCTTTGATTTATTAGTTCGAAGATCATTCGTACTGCCTGATACATAACTCGTCTTATCTGATTCCGGTGTTTTGAGACCAGGTGTATTACCTGACACATAACGAATCTTATCCGGGTTCTGCGTTTGAATGCCAACTGCGCTGCCCGATATATAATCTATTCTCTGACGGTTTTGATACTGGAAACTGTATAAATTATCATCGTTATTCTGCCGATCGGATGAGAAAAAACCAGTCATACCGGTATTGTCCTGTGTCCAACCGAAATCATCGGCCGAGCTGTTTATCGGATAACTCAGATGTTCTGGTTCTCCATCGCCCATCAGAGCATCTTCAAGTGGTATCCTGTAAATATCCAATCCTCCTAAGCCCGGTTTGGCATCACTGCTAAAATACAAATAACCATCAGATGTGATGCTTGGAAAAACTTCATTCCCCACCGTATTAACGTTCCAGTCAAATGCTTCCGGCTCGCTCCACTTATGTGTTTTGGCATCGCGTAAAACATAATACAAATCCATTTTTCCTCTGCCGCCAACTTTATCGCTGCAGAAAACAAGGGTATTTCCATCTTTACTTACCGCTGGTAGCATGGCAGAGTACGATTCATTATCTCCGAACGGAAGAGCATGGATATTGTTGATCTTGTTTGAGGAATAGATTCCCTCCATCAAGCGAACACGATTTATATTATTTTTACTTTGAGTATAATTAGCTGAAAAGTAAACGTGCGAATTGTTATCAAAAGCAATACCGGTAATATTGAAGTCTATTTTTTCCAAGCCTTTTACCACAGAACCCAGCGTATCCTTACTTTCATCCCACATATAGCGTCTGTCCGTCATAAAGTACAACTCTGATTCCATATCTTTGGCATCAGCACCTTCATACTGTCGGGCAAATGATTTTGATATAACTTCCTTGGTTGCCTTTTTCGTAAGAGTCGGAGTTGGATTAAGAGCTGTGATCGGTTCTGTCTTGATTTTGCCTAATGTTATTTTGTGCAAACGGGTATAACAAGATTCATCCCAAAGGGAAATTTGTTTTTTGACCGACAAAGGTTTATTGCTACTAAAAAATAGTAGTGTATCTACCAATACGGGAGAATAATCGCGGTAAGGAGTATTAATGTTTAGAAAACCAATTTCCCAATTTAGCGAATCTTTCTTTAATGATTCAAGTCTTGACTGACTACTATATACCGCGCCCTTTGATTTATATCCTTTTACATCTTGCAGCCAGTAGGCGGCCTCTTTATACATTCCGTGACGGGCATACAGTTCTCCAATCCGCACCTTTTGTACTTCGGTTGCACCTTCTTTTCCTTTTTTAAACAATAGTTTATACACCCTTAAAGCATTGTCATTAGCTCTTATCTGGTAATAACAATCGGCCAGCTTTGGCAACACAGTTTCCGGCTGACTCGCATCCACGCTCAGGTAGCTCTCGTAATCTCTGGCTGCAATAGAATATCTCGCGTTTTCATATTCGGCATTTGCACGTTGTAAAATGGAGAGTGCTTTGGAACGACTTATTTTTGCTGTAGTGCTTTGCGAATAACCAGTGTTTATCCACAGCACCAACAGTCCAAGAGTCAGTATATATAATAGTTTTTTATTTTTCATTCAGGGATAAGCGTTTTTATAATTCATAATTGTGAATTATGAATTATGAATTTTCAATAATATCTGGGAGACAAAATAGGTATATATTTGGGTAAGTTAAATTCATACCGTAGCATTAGTTCGTGAGATCCTCCAACATTATAGGTTTTAAGACTCGAAATAGTATAATCATAAGCATAGCCAAGTCTGAGCTTAGGTGATAGCTGGATTTCAAACATACCCACCAATGCATCATTCGGGCGATAACTGATCCCAAATCCAAGATTATTCTGAAACCATGCATTCATATTTATATCAAATGCAGGAGCCGATCCTCGCACTGCCTTAACAAGAATTGATGGTTTCAACTTAATGCCCTCCGAAACATCAAAAATATATCCACCTGTAAGGAAATAGTGATTATTGGCAGAGGTTGAATGCAAGGTATTATTTATGTCTACTTTTGTCTTTAGTAAAGCAGGCATGGAAAATCCTATATACATACGCTCCGCATTAAATAACAGACCAAATCCTACTGTCGGCAGTATTATATTAATATCCCGATCAAACAGCGGATCGTTAGGGTTTGTAGTGGTGGCTTTTGAATAGGCAGCCCGATAATTCAAAGTTCCTCCACTCAATCCAAAAGTCAGAGTAGAGTAAGATAATTTGAGTTTATACGAATAAAAACCCTGAATGCCGGTAGTAGATTCAATTCCAAGTCGATCGTTGTAGAGCTGAAGTCCGTAACCAACGTTACTATCCACATTCCGTCTGTCCCACGATAAAGTTCCGGTCTTGGGAGCCCCATCAACTCCGACCCACTGCATGCGGTATAGGAGCGTCACATTGTCGCCCCCATAATTACCTGCATAAGCCGGGTTCAGGTTTAGCATATTAAACATGTATTGCGAATACATTGGTTCCTGTTGTGCTTTAAGCGGACTACCCGCAAGCAACATACAAAAACCAAGTATCAACATGAGTTTCGAAACCTCTAGCTTAATAGGAAAACCCAAACGATATATGTAATTCATAATTCAAAATTCATAATTCATAATTAACCATTGATTGTACATCGCCGATAACTCATCCTTCATAATTCGTAATTCATAATTCGTAATTCATGATTCATGATTACCCATTTATAGTTCATCACTGATAACTCATCCTTCATAATTAATCACTCATCATTAATCATTGACAATTAATCATTGATTACGGGCGACGTAAACTGATATATTTTACGTTTTTATTTACTACTTCGCCGGTAGCTATTTTTATTTGTTTATATACACAGTAATATGTCCCGGTTATTAGTTCTTTGCCCAAAAAGGTTCCCATGCCTTTTCCATCCCAGTCATTTTGATAATCACTACTATTGTACACCAATACTCCCCAGCGGTTATATACTTCCAAATCAATTTTGGTTGATACAGTATGAGTTATGATAAATTTGTCGTTTATACCATCTCCATTCGGAGAGAAACCATCCGGGATAAACATGGTTATTTCGGGCAAAACAGTTGTTGTTGGTTCGGCTACGCTTGTACCCACATTTCCGTCGGTGCCAATACCTGTGAAATAGAGAGTCTTCCCATTATTCGCCAAAAATTGACCCGAGAAAAATGCCTGATTGGATACAATCAAGGTATCTGCTTGACCATCCGGGTTGACGCGTACTTCCATCTGTATTGAATCATGGGCATTCACTGCAAGCGTTCCTCCGGCAAGCAGGGTTTTGATAACGGTAGACCCATTGTAAGATCCATTTGCAACCAGTCGGCCGGAAGCCATCAGACTTGTAACGGTATAGGTACAATTTTTTGCATTAAACACATCATCCAGATTATCTTCTACCTGAACTGAATCAATGGGTGTCGGCGTGTCATTATACAACGATATGGTATATTTCCAGGTAAAGCTTCCATCGTTATTGGCAACCGGTTTCGAAGCTCTTTTGACTATTTCCGGCAAGGGTTGCACAACAATAATCAAATTGGCATCTATTGTATTTTTATCTGTATCTATTGCTGTATAACTAATTACAGGAACAGTTCCATCGTAATTTAAAACCGGGGTAAACGTATAGGCTCCGTTAGAAGCTATGGTTATGGTACCTACAGTTGGAATAGTGAGCGTTGAGCCTGGTTGGCCTATAATTCCCTGCACACTAAAACTTTTTAGAGTGAGCGTGTTACCATCAAATACTGAATCATTACTCAGCACATTGCCGCTAACCGGATGATCTTCGAGTGTACTTACACTATCGTTCATTGCCACCGAAGTAATGCTATAAGAGGCTAGTGTAAATATTCCATAGCCGGTTGCATTAGCCGTAACGGTTCCCGATGTAAAATTGCCTGTAGTAGATACATTGCCTTCGGTTATCCACTTGCTGCCATTCCAGCGTACAATTCTGATTTTACGAAGATCGGACGGCACGCTTGCACTTGTTTTTGTAGCGTCCCAACTAAGCGTAAGTTGGACATCAGAACTTCCTGCCGTACGATTCAACACCCAATACTCCTTATCACTCACTTGCAGAGCAGAGTTATCGCGCAGGGTGCGCGTGTAACCGGTACTATTGGGATCGCCGTAAACATAACGTGCGGCAAAACAATCGGTCGTAGAGGTAGGGGCCGAGATGGATACCGGTCGGTAATAGCCGCCGGCACCAACAGGAAAAGTGAATACACTATTCCCTGTTTTACTCACAAAGCCATCCACGTAGCTCAAATCGGAAACGTTGGTACAATTGGCTCCGTTTTCCATCAGCACCATATTAGTCATGCTCTCTGGTGTGGACTGTCTGGCAACAACAATACCTTTAACGAAGTTGATGTTATGCGCCACGGAGATGTTTTGTTCCAGACTGAATGCGTTATTCACCAAATCGCTTCCCAGAAACAGACCGTAAAAACGAGTAGTTCCGACACCCGAGATATGTTGCGTGGCACTGCCTGAGAACTGACTCAAAGCAGGATCGGTGGCTTGTGTAGTCACAAAATTAACTTCCCCGTTGTTGGTGAAATTATGAGTGTACCACACAGCACCATTATTGATCAGCGTGCCGGTTGGCTCGTTGATAAAATCCATGCCCACGTACTTTTGCGCACCGGGATATACCCAGTTACTCACCTGATTCACCTCAGTTGTCTGTCCTTGCCCTCTCAACGGAATGAGCATCAGGAACAGGAATATGCTTCCGACTATCTTTTGATAATTCATAATTCGTAATTATTTGTGGTCAAAGGTCTTCATATCTCTTGTCTCTTATATCTTTTGTTGTCTATGCTATCTAAGCAGGTAATCTAATCCCGGTTGATTTATTTTCTGTTTCTCTCTTCGTTGTAGTATATTTAAATACTCACCGGTTCCTCTTGCAACACAGGTAGCAGGATCGTCTGCATAAAAAACCGGTAAGTTTATCTCGCCGGAGAGCAATTTATCAAAACCCCTCACCAACGAGCCTCCTCCGGCCAACACTACTCCGTTAGTTATTAGATCGGCACACAGCTCGGCCGGTGTTCGGCTCAATATGCTTTTTACAACTTCAACGATACCCATTGCCGGAATGAGCAAGATTTTCCTAATTTCTTCCGACCCTACTGACACCGTTTTCGGCAAGCCGGTATCATTATCCCTTCCTCTGACTTCCATCGTCAGTTCTTCGCTTAACGAAAACACCGAGCCAATAGTTTGCTTTATAATTTCGGCCATATTTTCGCCTATTATAAGGTTATACTTCTCTTTAAACATACTTACGATGGCTTCATCCATTGAATCGCCTGCGATAGATACCGATTCGCCGGTAACCACACCTCCTATCGATAGTACTGCTATTTCGGTTGTGCCGCCTCCTATATCCACAATAAGACTGGCAGTAGATTCGAGAATAGGCAAACCGGCTCCAATTGCCGCTGCCACCGGTTCATCCAGCAGGTAAACTTCCGTGGCTCCAGCCATTTTGCAAGTCTCTTTTACTGCGTTTCGCTCCACTTCCGTACAATTATATGGAATGCCAACTACCAACTTCAGCCCTTTGATATTCGATTTGCTCATTACTTGTCCTATCAGATAGCTAAGCATCATTAGGGTTGCTTCCATATCTATGATTACTCCTTTACGGATAGGCCGTAGTGCAGTCAGATGTCCCGGTGTTTTCCCTATCATCGCTTTTGCTTTCGCTCCAAAGAAACACAGAGAGTTACCATTTTTAGTCTCTGTAACAACAATCACTGACGGTTCCTGAATCTGAATGCCCTTTTTATGAACGTAAACAATCACCGAAGATGTCCCCAGGTCAATTCCAATGCTTTTAGATGATATTTTGAACATGCGCATATACTCTACGTTTATATCGGATTAAATATTTTTAAATGCAATAGTAAACACTAAGGCACTAAAAGCACCAAGACTCACTAAAAGTTTAAGATAAACACTCTTGTATTCGCCCCCATACGGGGTTGAACTTCCTTTTCTGTTGTAGTTTCTGTTTAACGAATAATCCTTGTTGCAGAAAAGGAGTAGACTGATTCCGACTTAGCTTATTTATTAGTGAGAGTGCAACTTAAAGTCACGCCCCTCACTAAATTGTAAACAAAAAATAAATCTTAATTGAAAATTTTATAGCTCAACAATGTCTTTGGTATTTATAGTTTACTATTTATCTTTCTCTTCTTTCTGTCTAACCCGCTACGGGGTTATAAATCTGAGCCCATCACCATCAACTCATCATCCCATCATCCCATCACCATATCATCCCATCATCCCATCATCCCATCAATACATCATCTCATCATCACATCATCACATCACCATATCATCACATCAATACATCACCACATCATCACATCACCACATCAATACATCATCCCATCACCACATCATCACATCAATACATCACCCCATCATCCCATCATCTCATCATCACATCATCACATCATCACATCATTTCCTCTTCTGTTTGCCAGTATAAAAAGCAATTTTTGCACTAAATAATTCTCTATTTGTATAAGAACAGCCGATTCCAATTCCAGCTTTCAGTATTGTGAATCCACAGCCAAGATTTACAGTTTCGATATTTATTGTTTCAAAGAAATCAGTGGTATGCATTCCTAGAATTCCAGTTACTATAAATTTGGAATTGAATAAAAAGTTGTTGCCATACCCCCAAACACAATTCATATAAAATTCGCTATTCTTACTGTCATACGGAATTGTGCCTTGAATACCAGTGTAAATCTTATTGGGCTTTAATGTGCCAACATCTATTCCGATATGCCCACGTATGTCATATTTTAATCCATAGATATTATAGTTATACTCTTTTTGTGCTGATACAATCGTCAAAGACAAAAGAAAAGTAAATAAAAAGAGTGATCGTAAACCTTTCATAAATAGTTACGAGTTACAAGTTACGAGTTACAAGGCTGATTATCTGAATATAGTTACAAGTTATGAGTTTGATAATCCGAATATAACCTACATGAGATACATTATTAATTCATAATTCATAGTTCATAGTTCATAATTCATAGTTTATAATTCAGTTCCGCTTGCCGGGGGCTATTGACTACGCTCTTTCCTTACTACCTACTACTTACTACCTACTTCTTAGCACTTACTACCTACTCCTAAAATCATTTCAGCTTTTTCACAATCACTCCGGTAATATTTTGCTTGGGATCAATATAGACCACCAGGTTACGCAGCTGTTCGAAACTGTAAACCGCTGACAAGCTGTTTGCCTTTGCATACTCGGTTATCACCGCGTTCACTTTATTGAGCATGGGCTGAATCTCCTGATTGTACTGAGTCTGTATCAGTTTATCGTAACTAACCCGCTTCTCTTGCCATTGAATGGCTTCTTTCTCCAGCAGACTGACACGAAGGGTATCCGACGTGCTCATTCGCTTTTTTAGTTCCTGAATCGACTCGTTTTTTTTGGGTGCATAAGGGGCAGCCAAAGTTTCATACCTACTTTGTACATCGGCTATGCCCGCGTTGATTTCTTTGGTGTAATTCTGACGCAGGCTGTCGAGTTTGACCATCTTCACTTTATAGTCTGGTACCGACAGCAGCACGCTATCGGTATAGATATAGGCCGTTTTTTGACTGAAACCATGTGCCGAGAACAGCACCAATACAAGTAATACACATTTCTTCATCTGATTATTTTTTATTTATTTGTCTATTGTCCAGAGTCTATTGTCTCCCGCTTTGCGGGATGTCCGCTATGCTACCATTTGCTCTTTGTTCTTTTGTCTTAGTTCTTTGTTCTGCACCTGCATTGTCTCTTTGTGCATCTGCATATTTTTATTGTGCACCTGCATTCTTTTCTTGTGCATCTGCATAGTTTTATTTTGCATCTGCATAGGTTTCTTATGCATCTGCATAGTTTCTTTGTGCATCTGCACAGTTTTCTTGTGCATCTGCACAGTTTTCTTGTGCATCTGCACAGTTTTCTTGTGCATCTGCATAGGTTTCTTGTGCACCTGCACAGTTTTTTTGTGCACCTGCATAGTTTTCTTGTGCACCTGCACAGATTTCTCTTACATCTGCATTGTTTCCTCCTGCAGATTCACTATTTCTTCCTGCGTATGCACTACTTCCTCCAGCAGATGTACTATTTCTTCTTGCAGATTGACTATTTCCACCTGCATATTCGCTATTTCCTCTTGCGGAAGCACTATTGCCTCTTGCTTGTATATAATTTTATTCTTCATATGTATAATTTTATTATGCATCATATCACTCTCTCATCGGTTGCACTTCGCTTACCGAAGACTATTGGGCAGGCCAATTTTCAATTCACATTAAACTCCTTCGAACTGGAAATCATCACATTATCACATCACCACATCATCCCATCACCACATCATTATATCCTCACATCACCACATCATCACATTATCACATCACCACATCATCACATTATCACATCATCACATCAACTTCTATTTAAGCATCTTCAGTATTGCTTCCAAATGCTGTGGACTTACCACTTTGTAGAGTATTTGCTCTTTCTCACCAAGCAAGTACATCGTTGGGGAGGCAAACACATAGTAATCTGCCACCGGACGACCTTCCCAACCTGCATAATCGAAGTAACTTACCCAGGGTTTATCTGCAGCTACCGCTTCAAACTTGCTTTTCTCCGTATCCAGCGATATGTAGATCACCTCCATATTGTGCTGCTGAAGCACAGGGTACATCTGTTTCAACTGCGGCATTTGCACCGAACACTCAGGGCATTCATTGTAACCAAATACCACCAGTTTATATTTACCCGCCACGGACGACAGCGATTTATATCCTTTCAGGTATTTACCCGACGAATCGTCTTTTTTCTCTTTCTGCTTTGCCAACGCTTGTTTAAAATCAATATCAGGTGCACGGTTGCCTGTCTTCATGCTGCGATACCCTTCGAAGCGAGCACTCACTTTACCGTCTAGCACACAGCCGTTTTGCGTTAGCATGGTCTGGCTCAGGTGTTCGGCAGCCGGATATAAACTCCGTTTTTCGAACAGATTGAACAAGAACACAGCGGTTTCCTGCAACCATTCCGGACGCTTTTCTTTCAGATTGGTAACGATATAATCGGTGGATTTATTCATTTCCACGTAGATTGAATCCAGCGGTTTGCCCATATTCTCGAGCATAAAATAGTAGTTTTCCATCAGCACCGGCAACAAACCGCTCCGGTAAAGCCATCCATCCGAAAAATCGGTGTGCATGAATTGCTGTATATGCCCGGGGATGCGCTCCGGGTAGCGTTGTATCGACACCGGAATATCACGCACAAAACTTATCAGCGGCAAATACCAGCCGATATAACTACCCGAGGGTTGTGCTTTTATAAAGTCGGTACCCTCTTTTTCCAGCAACCCAATTTCCTGACTCACCACAGTTCCTTTATTATACTTTTTCAGGTAGGGATCTTCTGCATATACTTTCTCCAGGTATTTCCAACCGGCCAGTGCTTTTTCGCGCGCCACCTGCTGTTTATAGTAAGTATAAAGAGCTACTGTCGTTTCGTTATTGATACAAGTGAGATTAGCAATGTCGAGCAGATTATTTCCTTTCAGTGTAAAGCTGTTATCCTGCATCACGATTACTTCAATGCCTTCGGCTTTGTTGGCCTGCAGAAACACTACACCCCGATAACCAGACGGACAGGCTATTCGGAAATTACCCAGACTATCAGCAGTGGTTTCAGCTACTTGTTTTCGCTGAAAGCCTTCGTAGGTAGAAAGCGTTATTGCCTGCCGGGCATGAGCCGGAAAACTGCCGTTGATATACTGCTGCGCCTGCAACGATACTGCCGCCAGAAGCAGCGTGAATGCTATAAAATACGTTCTTTTCATTCTTTATCTATTTTCTTTCTGTTTTCGTTTTTGTTATTTGCTTTTCAACTTATCCAAAGTTCTAAACTTTAGATAAGTCTTTTGTCTTTATTCTTTGTTCTATCTTCTAATCTTTTATACACCTAATACTGAAACCTGGCGCTCGAGCCACAATGGCTGTGACAACTCCCTGACCATTATAAAAATACAAATCATAAGTACCCACTGTACCATTATATGCCGTACTGCTCCAATAGCACCCGTTAATACCCGTATTGCTCAATACCGCACTGGCATTATAACTCCGTTGTCCAGCCAACGGTAGTTTTAATTTACCATACAGCCAATCATCTTGTCCAGAAGCGGGGATGCCTGACAGTTCATTATTCCATTCAGCATAGGTAGGCACATGGTAACCCGTGTAGCAAGGATTATTAGCCCCTGCAGCAGTGCCATTCCACCATAAGCTACCGTCAGTCCGCTGGGTACTCAACCAGTCGTTAGGACTAGTCGTGTTAGTAATAAAATTCGAATGACCCGGAGTCGTAGAACCACTCAACGTAGTAGTGGTACCATTTACCGGTGTGCCACTTGTACTGCTTGTCCAGTTTATCAGTTGATGCCCGTCGACACCCCGACACCATTGGAAGAGCGAGCCGTAAGCCAGATAATCAGTCTTACTGGTAGCTACCCGGGTCGCTCCCAGGTTACGATCCATCCACACCTTCCCTGTTACAGGAGATGTCATATCTACTATTGCTGTGCCATCGGGAGTTACCAACGTCCAGCTACTTACCACTTCCGAACCGGTTTTTCCATCGGACGATACCGGGGTAACTCCAAAGGCAACATATTTGCCCACTGCCACAGGGGATGCCACCGTATAGGTTTTTGCCGTAGCACCACTGATGGCGGTGCTACCCGTACCCGAAGCATCGGTAGCCACATACCATTTATAGGTAGAACTACCCTCAGCAGAAGCACTGATCTGCGGTGGCACATAGGTGTAAACGCCCGTTAGTGTAGCTCCTCCTATTATCGAGACTCCCTGCGCTTTGGGGATATCAGTCTGGTTTTTTATACAACGTACTGGGAAACCGAATGCCCGGTAATTATTGCGTGCTGGGGTTACGTTGCTACTACTGAAATCGAGGTTATATGCAAACGTTCCATTCGCTGTACTACTCCAAACGTAACCGCTGCTAGCAACGTAGTTGAGGGTTCCATCGGTGTAGTTGCGGAAACCTGAGGTTGGCAATTTTAATACATTGTAACATGACGCCATTGTATTCATTCCTGCATTATATTCAGCTTGCCACTCAACCAGTGTAGGCACATGGTATCCTGTAGGACAGGGACTATTGGCTCCCGACACGATGCCGTTCCACCACAACATACCATCGGTTTGCTGGGTGCTTAACCAGTCGTAGGGACTATTGGTATTTATGATAAACAACGAATGCCCCGGGTTGGTGGTAGTGCTCAAAGTAGAGTAGGTGTTATACACCGGCGTACCGGTAGTGCTGCTGGTCCATACAATTTTTTCGTGATTATCGGCTGCACGGCACCACTGGAAAAGCGAGCCGTAAGCCTGATAGTCGGTACTGTTGATGGCAGCCCGGCTGGCACCGATATTCCGATCCATCCAGGTACGCCCGCTGGGGCTTACCAGATCGACCACTTCGGTAGTTGCAGGCAATGGAATATCTTTGATGCAACGAACATTCAAAGCAAAGGCTCGATACCCAGTGCCCATATAAGAGTCTGTGTTACTAAAGTACAAATCTCTGGAATAATAATCAGATGCGCTACTACTCCAATAATACCCATAAGTACCTATATAACTAACAATTCCATTGATAAAATCACGGTCACCTGCCATAGATAACTTCAACATATTATACGCCCCAGTTGCATTATTACCTCCATTACCTGCAAACAGAATCTGTTCGGATCTCCATTCCTGATAAGTTGGCACATGATAACCGGCAGGGCAAGGAGTATTAGCACCTGCCGTTGCACCGCTCCACCAAAGGCTGCCATCGGACTGCTGATTACTTAGCCAATCATACGGATATGAAGGATTACTGATGAACAATGAATTACCGGGGGTGGTAGTGGCACTTAATGTAGTGGTGGTGCCATTTACTGCCGTTCCTGCAGTAGCGCTAGTCCAGTTTATCTTCTGATGCCCATCGGCAGGGCGGCACCACTGGTAAGGCGAGCCATAAGCCAGATAATCGGTAGTGGAAGTAGCTTGTCGGCTGGCACCCAGGTTACGATCCATCCAGGTACGCCCGCTCGGGCTTACCAGATCGGCTACCAAGGTACCGTCGGGTGCGGTCAGATCTTTGATGCAACGGACACTCATACCATACGTGCGATAGCCGGTACTTGCACTTACACCTGCTGCAGAACTGGTAACATAGAAGTAATAGGCATTCGTACTACTAACCGTACTGGATCGGCAGAAGGCAACACTGCCTATATTGATGAGCGAACCCGTATTATCACGATCGCCCGCTAACGGTAATTTTAATGTACTGTAAGCTGTTGCAGCATTGGAAATATAAGGCAGCTCAGCATTGTATTCGGTAGAGGTAGGCACATGATAGCCCGAAGGGCAGGGATTATTAGCGCCCACGACAGAACCATTCCACCAAAGGCTACCATCACTTTGTTGCGAAGTCAGCCAATCGAAAGGGCTGCTATTGTTGGTAATAAATAATGAATTACCCGGCGTAGTAGAACTACTTAAGGTGGCGGTTGTACCATTTACCGGTGTACCGCTAGTGGCGCTTGTCCAGTTAATCTTCTCGTGTCCATCCGGCCTGCGTGCCCATTGGAAGAGGGAACCGTAGGCCAGATAATCGGTAGTACTGGTGGCTATGCGGTTGGCACCGAGGTTACGATCCATCCATATTCGCCCGCTGGGGCTTATCAGTTCGTTTACCACCGTGCCATCGTAAGCAGTAGTTTGTGAGGCTACCAGCACCCAGTTGCTCAGCACCTCGGTGCCTGTTTTGCTATCGGTCGATACAGGTGTAACCCCAAAAGCAATGTACTTGCCGGCACCCACGGGTGATGCTATGGTATAGTTTTTTGCCGTTGCACCGGTAACGGTGGTTTTGCCCGTACCTGTGGCATCGGTAGCCACATACCAGCGATACACAGAAGTTCCTTCGGCTGTAGCAGTCGTTTGTGTAGGTATATAAGCATAAACACCCGTTACCGTATTACCTGTTGCTGCAGTGCCGCTAATGCTGACACTTTGTGCTTGTGGAACTTCTAAGTTTTTGATGCAACGAACACTAAAGCCATTTGCCCGATAAAGATTGGTGTTCATGTAAGCATTACCACTATAGAAATACAGATTGTACGCATTAGTACCACTGGAGGTACTACTCCAATAGTACCCATAGCCACTAGGACTATAGAAAGAACCATCCGCATAACGACGAGTCCCTGACATTGGTAATTTCAATAAATTATACGCGCCTGTAGTATTTGCACCTCCATTACTAGGAAACAGCGCTAATTCCGTATTCCATTCAGTTAGGGTTGGTACATGATAACCGGCTGGGCAAGGCGTATTAACTCCTGCCACATTTCCATTCCACCACAAACTGGCATCTGCTTGCTGTGTACTTAACCAGTCGTAAGGGCTGGTGTTATTATTAATAATAAACAATGAATGTCCAGGAGTGGTAGCACTGCTTAAGCTTGCTGTTGTGCCATTCGCCGGCGTTCCGGTAGTGGCGCTTGTCCATGTTATTTTTTCGTGTCCATCGGCTGCGCGGCACCACTGGAAGAGCGAACCGTAAGCCAGATAATCGGTGGAACTGGTTGCTGCCTGCGTGGCACCGATATTCCTATCCATCCATGTACGCCCGCTGGGACTTACGATATCGACCACTGCGGTAGTAGCCAAATCCTTAATACAACGAATCGCCATACCATGTGCCCGTAAAGCACCACCGGTTTGCATGTAGGCTGAAGAGCTAGTAATGCCCAAAATTCCACAGTATAGTCCACTAGTGTTAGAGCTCCAGAAATAACCGATACTACCAACATTAGCTAACCCACCAGTTCCCCAATGACGGCAACCCGCCATAGGCAGTTTTAAGACACTATAAGCCGTTGTTGCATTCGTAATGTAAGACAGTTCGGTATTCAATTCTGCATAGGTAGGTACATGGTACCCAGTCGGGCAGGGGTTATTGGCTCCTACTACCGTACCATTCCACCAAAGGCTACCGTCTGCTTGTTGCGGATTTAACCAGTCGTTCGGGCTAGTGCTATTGGTAACAAACAACGGATTTCCGGGGCTGGTACTGGCAATTGGTCCGGCAACCGTGCCGTATACCGGTGTACCGGCTGTAGGGCTTGTCCAGTTAATCCGTTCGTGCCCATCGGCAGCACGACACCACTGATAGAATGACCCGTAGGCCAGGTAGTCGGTAGGGCTGGTTGCAGCGCGGCTGGCACCCAGGTTTCGATCCATCCATATCCGTCCGCTGGAGCTTAGCAAATCGACTACCAGGGTACCATCGGGTGATGTAACCGTAGGGGATGATTGTATATTTACCCAACTGCTCAGCACCTCCGCACCCGTTTTACCATCGGCCGATACCGGCGTAACCCCAAAAGCAATATACTGCCCGGCAACCACCGGAGAGGCAAGGGTATAGTTGCGTGCCGTAGCACCCGAAATGGCTGTTTTTCCGGTGCCAATGCCGTCGGTAGCCACATACCATTTGTAGGCAGAACTTCCCTCGGCCGAACCGGTGGTTTGAGTCTGCACATAGGTGTAAATACCTGTTACGGCACTTCCCGGCATGGGTGTGCCATTTACGCTGACATTCTGTGCTTGCGGTGCATCCAGATCTTTGATGCAACGGACAGCGTTACCTTCGCCCCGGTTACATTGTCCCATTCCATTAAAAGAACTACTATAATAGATCAAACGCCAACTATTAATCCCAGTTACAGTACTACTCCAATATTCGCCACGGGTACCTACCATATTTACAGTTCCATCATTCGTCCATCTAAAACCGGACATGGGCAATTTTAAAACACTATACGCAGTTGCTGCATTCGTTATATATGACATTTCAACATTCCATTCGGCATAGGTCGGCACATGAAAACCTGCAGGACAAGGATTGTTAGCTCCCACGGTAGTTCCGTTCCACCAGAGACTGCCGTCCGACTGCTGCGGAGTGATCCAGTCGGCAGGGAAGGTGCTATTGATAATAAACAACGAATGTCCGGGAGTGGTAGAGGTACTCAGTGTAGCAGTGGTACCGTTTACCGGTGTACCGGCTGTGGTGCTAGTCCATACTATTTTTTCGTGCCCGTCGGAAGCGCGGCTCCATTGGTAGAGGCTGCCGTAGGCTAAATAATCGGTACTGCTGGTGGCTGCTTGCGTAGCACCCAGATTCCGATCCATCCATATACGACCGCTGGAGCTGGTCAGTTCGTTTACGGCTGTGCTACCATCGGCAGCTTTGTCTACCTGCAGCTGAACCCAGCTGCTTAACACCTCGGTGCCGGTTTCGCCGCTTGTTGTAACAGGTGTTATACCCGCAGCCAAATAATAGGTATCATTTACATATCCATAACTACCATTTATATTCACGGTATGTGTGCTGGCTGTTTGTCCCGCGATGGCCGTTTTGCCCGTACCCGTAGCACTGGTGGCGTAATACCATTGATAGGTGGGTGTTCCTTCGGCGGCACTCATTGCAGGTGTAACGGAGAAGGTACCCTTAAGGGCAGCAATAGGGGTGGCATTTTTTGCATAACCACTTGTCAACCCTACGATGTTTACCATATCATAGGCCGGAATAAGAGTCGGAGCCTGATACCAGGTACTCATCTTCTCCGTACCAATATCACCGTTGGAGGCTACCGCGGTTACACCTACTGCCAGGTACTTGCCAGCGGCGTAACCATCGCTGAAACTTACGGTATAGGTGGCTGCCGTTTTGCCCGAGATGGCGGTTTTGCCTGTACCCGAAGCATCATTGGCGTAATACCACCGATAGGTGCTGCTTGCTCCGGCATCGCCCGGAATCAGCACCGGCGTACAGGTATAGCCCGAAAAGGTTGCCGTTAGCAGGTTATTGGCAAGGGCTGATGTCCCGGTTAGTCCGCCGATATCCACACGGGCAACGGAAGGCGTAAGCGCACTTACCGGTTTCCAGCTTACCGATTCAAATGAAGCCGTATTACAATTGGTGACAGGAGTTATACCCAAACCGATATATTTACCTACATCGCTGGCTAGCACCGTGTAAGAAGAAGGCGTGCCGAGACCGGTTGATATCACTGTTTTGTTTGTGCCCATGGCATCGTCGGCGCGGTACCAGGTGTAGGTATTACTGGTTACGGTACAGGTGGAAGCGGTATTGTTGCCGGTGTAGA
>Ga0302174_10000264_pt1 | contig 19760 bp, 24 predicted proteins | sample I_Fen_N3_2_FD_198789 | JGI IMG/M metagenome (GOLD analysis project Ga0302174, IMG submission 198789) | Peat permafrost microbial communities from Stordalen Mire near Abisko, Sweden - I_Fen_N3_2 | ecosystem: Environmental > Terrestrial > Soil > Wetlands > Permafrost | place: Sweden: Abisko... | reverse complement strand
CGCAAAACCTGTAACCCCTCCCCCTTCAAAGTCAGCCGCTATAGCGGCAAGGACGAAGTCATGCCTGAAGAAATCAAATTGATCCAGCCAGCCCCGGTCGTGCGCGATGAATACGGCATGTTCGCTCACCCCGATATGCCCGACTTCGACGAGGGCGACGGTGATAAGTGCAAGGCTTGGATCGCTGCACAGCGCTTGCAGGTGAAGATGGTGCAACTCGAATACCACAGCGACGAAGCGGTCTCTGAGCGCTATTTCGAAGCCGGCGAGCCGGACTGCAGCTACTGGGAGCCTGACCGTCCAGAAGGCGATGGCTGGTTCTGTCTGGCCATTCACGACACCGACGACGGGCCGGTCTGCTGGTGGGCGCGCCGCGCCCCAAGCCTGCAACGTGAAGCAGAGACGGTAGCCGCGGGAAAAGACTTCTGCGGCGCCTGCGGGGATGGTTGCGGCTCTTGCCAGGTTGCCGGGGAAAGCCCGAAGGTGACGCCATGACCGCCGCCCTCTGGTTCGCCTGCGTTTTCATCTAAAGGGGTCAAGGCCATGAGTAGTTTCAGCCGAAAATAGTCGGGAAACCGACACCCCGGCACATCAACCATTGAGGCTCACCCCCACAAGGAATGCCTCATGAAACATTTCGCAGAAACAGTCATCGCAATTGCGCCAGTAAAAACTCGCAAGTCTAGGAATCGTTTCTTCCGAAAATACGACCGATGGACCGACCGCTTGCTTCGGCTGGGCCTCATCGACCTTGAAGAGCGCCAGGATTTGCGGCGGCACATCGCAGGGGCATATCTCGCCACGTTGATGTAGAAGCCCCGAATCCCTTCTCTACAAGCCTGCCGGAAAACGGCGGGCTACCTTCTGCCGCCCAGCGCGGCAAGGACACCCCATGTACGCAACGAAACTCACCCTGCTCATCACGGCCATCGTGTTGTACGTGGCGGGGGTCCATCTTCTGGTTTTTCTGGCAGGCGCCGGAGCTGCTCTCGACCGGTACCGACCAACACCTGATCGCAGCATTCGCCGGCACCGTCGCCTGGATGCTGCTCACCTTCGGTTTCATCATCCACATCATCAAGACAGCGCGGCCTATAGCGGGCGGCGGGAGGTAGTAATGGAGGCAGAGATCCTGTCGGACGACGAGCTCGCCGACCTGACCGGTTACAAACACCGAGCCCACCAACGAAAGTGGCTCAAAGACCGCAACTGGGTCTACGTCGAAAGCCGTGGTGGTCGCCCCCTGGTGGGCCGCATGTTCGCGCGCATGAAGCTGGGCATGGTCAGCCCCAGCATAGTCGACAACAATCCGCCTCCGGCACGACCGGCTTGGACGCCAGACTTTTCAAGAGTGAACTGATATGCGCCCCCGCAAGACAGAGAACAGGGACTTGCCACCCGGGATGGTTCGGCGCAAGCGCCCGCGCAAGAACGGCACAGTGTGGGTCGGCTATTACTACCGAGATGCAAACGGAAAGGAATTGTCTCTCGGTGGAGATTTGGACAAAGCCAGGCTCAAGTGGGCCGAACTTGAGTCCAAGGCAAAGCCGGCAGACCTGAAGATCATGAAGGGAATTTTTGACAGGTACGAGCGGGACATCATCCCGAAAAAAGCGCCACGGACGCAGAAAGACAACAAGGCAGAGCTCAAGCACCTACGCAAAGGGTTCGAGGGGGCGCCCATCGATGCGATCACTCCTTCCATGGTTGCGCAGTACCGGGACGCCAGGACGGCGAAGACCAGGGCAAACAGAGAGATCGCCCTGCTCTCCCACGTCTATAACATGGCCCGAGAATGGGGCTTTACGGATCGGGAAAACCCTTGCGCCGGTGTCCGGAAGAATAAAGAGAAGGTCCGCGACTACTACGCCAATGAAATGGTTTGGACCGCTGTATATGGCAAGGCTCCGCAAGAGCTTAGGGACGCGATGGACTTGGCCTATCTGACCGGCCAGCGCCCGGCAGACGTAATCGCAATGAGGCGGGGGGATATCGAGGGGGATTACCTAACCGTGCAGCAGGGAAAAACAGGCAAGCGTCTCAGGATTCAAATGCAGGCAAGCGGTGTGAAGAACACCCTCGGCCTACTCATTGAGGACATCATTGCCAGGAACAGCCAGCACAACTCGCAGCACTTCATCCTCAGCAGAACGGGGATGCGCGTGTCTCAACAAATGCTGCGTAACAGATGGGACGACGCCCGAGAAGCTGCTCGCTCTTTGGCCGCAAGTGAGGGCAGAGTCGATGACGCGGAGAAGATCCAACAGTTTCAGTTCAAGGATATCCGACCGAAGGCGGCATCCGAAATTACTGATATCGCAGACGCCAGCCTCCTGCTCGGGCACTCGGAGCAGGAGATCACCAAGCGCGTTTACAGGCGCATCGGTGCGGTCGCGCAGCCTTCAAAATGAGATAGTTTCGGAACTCCACCCTCTAAAGTTTCGGAACTCCAGCACTTTCCTACAGGCAATAAAAAACCCCGTAGACGTTAATCTACGGGGCTTTCAAGAGTGGAGGCCGAGGTCGGAATCGAACCGGCGTAGGCGGATTTGCAATCCATATAAAACCTCCATGTTTTCAGTAAGTTAATGAGAAATCGGTTCCGTAAGTGCCCTACTCTAGCAAGACTGGAGCCCACGTCCTATAGGGGGTAGGATTTTGAATGCGGAACTGATTTCTTAGGGGCTTCGAATGGTCAAAAGAGGTCAGTCATGAGCTGCTGCTTTCAGCCAATCGCGACCCCGCTCCACGACAACTTGGTTGCTCCCTCGACATTCTTGTGAGAGGTTTAAGTTTCGCTAATTTTCAGGAAGAACATGGACATTCGACCGACGGAAGTAAAAGACTGGATGCTTTTGAAGCAAGTTCGTCTCGCAGCCCTTTTGGACACACCAACGGCGTTTGGTGTGAGCTACCAGACTGCCGCCCTATACAGTGACGCACAATGGAAAGACAGAGCCTCGTCGGCCGGAACTGAATTCTGGCTGGCCGTGAAGGACGATAAACCGGTTGGCATGATCGGTGCGGCGGTCAGTGGCGCGAATCGCTATAACTTGATCGGGATGTGGGTTGATCCTACTGCGCGGGGCTCTGGTGTGGCAGCTCAGCTGGTTGAGGCAGTGAAATCTCGCGCGATAGAGAAAGGCCATGATCGTGTTTTTCTGGACGTTTCTCCCGACAATACCAGAGCCTCAAACTTCTATCTGAACCAGGGGTTTTCATTCATAGATGAATGGGAACCTTTAGAAAGTCATCCCCATATCATGGTTCAGACAATGCTCTGGACTATTCAAAGCTAACTGGCAAGCTCTTCTGCTGGCTGGCCGTTGTTTGCGGATGTCTGCTATCGGCCAATAGCTGTCTCTCGTAACGGGCTGAAATTGGCCGATTGTGGTCTGCTATGAAGCAGCTATCGGGCCAAGATCAAAACGTTGTCAGCACAACGACTTCTGGTAATAGAGCCGGGTATGTCCCGGCGGATAGTCTGCCAGGCGTCCGAATTCGGAGTAGCCCAGTTTTTGATAAAAGCCTGGTGCCTGAAAGCTGAAGGTCTCAAGCCAGATACCAGTGCATTTCTTTTTCTGAGCGATATCTTCGGCCATGCGCATTAGCCGTTCTCCGATACCTTGGCCACGCATCGACTCGGGAACGCTGACAAGATCGATAAGCAGCCATCGATATGAGACCTTGCCGTATAGCCCGCCTATAACTTCGTTACTGTCAGGGTCTCGTAGCAACAGGGCAAATGTTTCATGGGCGTCGTCCCCACCGTTAGCCACATTATGGGCCAGTAATGGAGTCAAAATTCCTAACCACTCTGCTTCAGTCGCATTTTCCGAAAGTTGGATCTCTACAGACATGTCGCTCTCCCTGAGCCGCGAGTAACTGGGTCAACAAGGTAGCCCATTTCTGTCACCCCTGGCGAATCAGTAAATGCATCATCGTCCGTTTTTTATGGGCTGGACGGCTGCTCTTAGCCGAAAGCCGCCCCACACGAACGACCGCTTCCGGCGCAGAAGCGGTCATTCCAAGGTGACTACGAATCTGGTGTCGATTCATTCTTCATAAATAACGAGTACTGATTAAATGCAGATTTTTCAACCTCTGCTTATCATGACAGGCAGAAATCGACCAAAAGAGCGGTAGCCCAAAAATGAAAGCCGCCACAGGGGCGGCTCACACACTCACTACAACCGCTTTAACTCAGCAGCCACCACTCCGAAACAAACTCACTGACTCATATCATCTTTCTTCATCGTGTCTTTGGACATGGCATCCTTTTTCATGGTGTCTTTCGACATGCTGTCTTTCTTCATGGCGTCTTTCGAACCTTTATCCATTTTCATCGAGTCTTTGGACATGGCATCTTTCTTCATCGTGTCCTTTTTCATCGTGTCCTTGGACATCGTGTCCTTGCTCATGCCGTCATTGCTCATGGTATCGGCTGCAAATACGCTCGCTGCCCCGAATGCCAGGCACATGGTCAGTACAGCAGTGGTCAACTTTTTCATGATGTAACTCCTGATGCTTGATTGCGAATGAACGCAGTTGGACTGCGCGTTGATGCAGCGAGGAAACAGGTCAACTGCCGCCAAACCAGTTGTATCCCTGGTCTTCCCAGTAACCTCCGCTATAGGTATTGCTGACAAAAATCGCCTGAATATGTTTGGGGTTCTTGTAGCCGAGTTTTGTAGGCATGCGCAGCTTCATCGGGAACCCGTACTGGCGAGGCAGCACCGCGCCGTCATAGCTCAGCGTCAGCAAAGTTTGCGCATGCAGCGCGGTAGCCATGTCGATGCTGGTGTAGTAATCGTCCGCGCATTTGAAACCGACATACCTAGCATCGGTGTCTGCGCCGACGCGCTTAAGAAAATCGCTGAACCGGACGCCTCCCCACCGTCCGATGGCGCTCCAGCCTTCAACGCAAATGTGCCGGGTGATCTGTTCGGTTTGCGCCATGGCGCGCAGTTCTTCGAGCCGCCAACTGCGTTTATCCGCAACCATGCCGGTCACTTCCAGACGATAGCTCTCCTCATCCACCGTCGGTGCTTCGTCTATGCCGTAGAAGGCATTGAAAGGAAATGGCCGGGTGATCATGGATTCCGGATAGGTCGGCGCCATGGCGTTGGGATTGAACAACCAGCCTTGGACTCTATCGTTGAAGCGCGACATGGACGACAACGCAGTCTCGACGCTTTCGTTGTCGGTCAGGTTGCAGCCAGACAGCATCGCCACACCTCCGAGGGTCAGGCTGTGCAACAGGAACGCGCGACGCGAGCGTTCGGTGATCTGTGGGGCGAGGAGTTTCCGGGCGTCAGTCAGGATTGATGACTCATCCAGCCTGGGGCTTACGATGCGCTTTTTCATACCCGCTCCTTGCGGCCGGCGATCATCGCCAGCAGTGTTTTAGGCACCAGCGCGACCATCACCAGGTGCACCGCCACAAACGCGATCAGCAGTACCATTGAGAAGAAGTGCACACGCCGCGCGCCCTCGTAGCCGAACAACAATTCCCGCAGCAGCGGAAACTGCACCGACTTCCACAGCACCAGCCCTGAGAGCACGAGCAGCGTGATGTCGACATCACGAACAGGTACGCCACCCGTTGCACCTGGTTGTAATGGCTCAGGTCGGCATGCCCCAATTTTCCCCGCAGGGCTGACCATAGGTCATGCAAAACACCTTTGGGCGACACCGGAAAGAAACGGCGCTTGAGACGGCCGCTGAACAGGTTGATGGCTAGGTAGATCAGACCGTTGATCGCCAGGAACCACATGGCCGCGAAATGCCATTGCAGTGCGCCGCCGAGCCAGCCGCCCAGCGTGATCGATTTGGGAAAGCTGAAGTCATAAATCGGCGAGGCGTTATAGATACGCCAACCGCTGGTGACCATGATCAGTACGGCCAGGGCGTTCAGCCAATGGGTCAGTCGTAACCAGCGAGGATGGCTACTGTCAGCGGGTGAGGCAGATAGCTGCGACATGTCCTGCTCCCTTCGGTTGATCATTGGAGCCTAGTATGGGAGTCGATAGATCGCCAAATCTTCACGTAAAGTTAAATTATTCGTGATAACTCTCGAGCCCATTAGAGAAGTCACAAATCGCCGTATCAGAGGTGCAGAGTCAGTGTCCTAGGCAGGAGCGAGGGTTCGCTTTTGGCCTAAACTGTTAATTCGACTGTGCTAATTCAAAGAGGCTTGCAATGAGGACGAGTCCGTATATAGCTCTTCTATGTGTCTAGGAACTCAGGGACGATTCAGTATCAACAAAGTTCTTGTCGATTTTTAATGCGTCAACCCTCAGGTTCTCCAAAGAGACGGACTTGAATGCCCTTTGAAATGCCCAAATTCCAGTGGATAGCATCAAGCGGTTGGTTTTGACGAATTCAGCTCGTACCCCGCTTTTTCCACCACAATGAAACCAGAATGCCCGTGGCAATCGACACCAGCGGAATGCTTGAGGCAACACCCAGTGCTGGAAACACCAACAGAATTTGCGAATCGTTGCCGCCGAGAATCATCGAAGCCCCAATCCCCATAAAAATACCCGCCAACAAATGAACCACAGCCTTTGATGGCGTAAAGGCCTCAAAACAGAACGTTTTCCTGTACAGGGTAAAACTCAGCATGCCCGCCAGCAACATAACAAACACCGCAATACGCCGGGCGCTGATCGCCATATCGGCTTGCCAGAACATCTGCGAAACGTTGTAAAAGAACACACTAGGTGTCCATAACGGCTCAAACGTATAGAGCGCACTCGTCAACGCACCGAGCAGCATACTCGAGAGCACCAGGTATTTATTACCATGTATGCCAACCAAAAATATCAGCACTAACGCCACCACACCGATCAACAACCAGTAATGGCGGCTAGAAATTTCCGGCATCAGAATGGTCTTCTGTTCGGGCATCATGCGCATGTAATACCAGAGCACGATCCCCAGTACCCAGCCGATAATCGTGAACAGTTTATTGATATTGCCACATGCAAACTTGGTCAGCGTGCCTACGCTGCAACCGTTGTTCAGCACCGATGCCACTCCGAACAACAAGCCTCCCGCAACCATTAATGGATAGGAAATACCAGGCGAATACAGTGGCAGGCTGACCTCAGAGAAACGATAGACCGGAGCCAGCATCAACCCGAACAACCCACACGATATCAGCGCCACAAATAACGTCGGGCGACCAGCCAGCAATTGTTCGCTCGCTTTGACAAGACACATACCCATGCGTTGCGAAATCCAGCCAATCAAGAATGCTAATACCAACGCCATCAAGAAAGAGAAAATCATGTTCGTGCGCCACTGCTGACTGGGATGGTCCGGGTCTCACTAAGCATTAGCGTAGCTCTCAATCAAGCTACCGGCGTAGTGACACAGCCATAAGCTAACGGCCGCCTTATATCGCCCCTGTTTGCGTAGAAATAGAATGACTGCTGTTGGCCGATTGCTGCCATCGGCACTGGCTGATCTAGCATGAAACTAGGTCTACCCACACACCGATTGTGCTCGGGTATTGACGCAAAAAGCCCTACACCCTCCGAATAACAAGGGCTGTAGGGCTTTTTCTACAGAGTATGAAATCACGCTGCTTGGCATTAAATGGCATTGATTGGCGTACAGATTGCCCCATTTTTGCCCCACGACCCCGCCTCCCTAGCCAACAACCTGTTCGGCAACTGCAAACCCGGGTGGCGAGGATAACGCGTCCGAGGCGTGCCAAGTGATCAGCCAAATCGGTGCGAATCAAATCCAGCAGGCTGATCCCCGTTATGTGGGAACACGTCACTCATCCGTCTTTCGCCCCCGTATTTCCACTAAAGCGGTCCGAAGCGGTCTGCCATACTTCGGCCAGAGAGGCTGTCATGGCCAACTCTGTATCATTCGTAATGAGTTCAGCGTCCCGCAGGGCCTGCGTGTAGCCGATTGCATTATGGTAGGCGCGAACACCAGAAGCCCAGTCGCTTGATTTATATACTGAGTTCAACCTCAAAAGCCAGGCTGTTTGGACTCTTGCGCTCGGTAAACCGGGCTGATCGCTAATCGTTAATACGCTGATGCCTGGCATGCCCCGATCCCTTAAAGTTAAGCGCTGCTTATACGCTAACCAGTACGACCGGTACCGGTGGCCCAGTGTAGGGGGACGTGGTCACCGTATCCACTAAAAAAGGCCCAAACACCAAGCTTAGGTGTTGGGCCTTTCGAAGATAAGCGGTGTTCAGCATGTCTAGTTACTACGTTACCGACATGAAACCTTCCACAACTGATCAAGCTTCGTGGTGTAGCTTTGGCTCATCATCTCCCGACGCATTCCCCAGTCCGGGTTGGTTGGGACGCTGGCTGATCGCAGCGTTCCCCTACCCCACCGGCTATTGATCTGATCAAGGACCGCCATCACCTTGGTGGCTTCGGCTGGCTGAGATATGGCGAAGAGATCGTCGGTGTACTCGCCAGGCTGGCACAGGTTCAGCAGCATCACTTCTGCTTTGCTGTAGTTGAAGCCGTGCCTGAACACACGATCGACGGCGTCAACCGCGGCCTTGGTCAGCAACCGGACATCGTCGGTCGGGTATGGCAGGTCCACTATCACGCCATTGGCGTACTTGGCCTCCTCCGGATTGAACATACCGGTGCGGATGCTGACGCGGATCTTTTTGCACAACGAGTTCTGGGCGCGGAGCTTTTCCGAGGCACGCATCATGTAGGTGGCCACGGCCTCTTTGATCGGTGCCAACTCCTTGAGACGCTTGCCGAACATCCGGCTGCAGCAGATCTCCTGTTTCGGCGGGTCGGGCTCGTCTAGCTCCAGGCACGGCGTGCCGGCCAGCTCCCGGGCCGTCTTCTCGATCACCACACTGAAGTTCTTGCGCAGCGTCCAAGGGTCGGCCTTGGCTAGGTCCATCGCGGTCTTGATGCCCATGGCGTCCAAGTGCGCTTTCATTCGCCGGCCGACGCCCCAGACCTCTGACACATCGGTGTTGCGCAATACCCAGTCGCGCTTGACCTGGTCGCAGATGTTCACGACGCCACCGGTTTGAGCCTGCAGGCGCTTCGCTGTGTGGTTAGCCAGCTTGGCAAGGGTCTTGGTGTGAGCAATACCGACGCCAACCGGGATGCCGGTGCAGCGCAGCACCTGGGCCCGGATCTGCCGCCCGAGCCCGTCCAGGTCATCGATCCCCGTAAGGTCAGCGAAGGCCTCATCAATGCTATAGACCTCGACTGCCGGCACCACCGACTCAATCAGAGTCATCACCCGCTCGCTCATGTCGCCGTAAAGCGCGTAGTTCGAGGAGAACGGGATGATGCCGTGCTGACTAAGTTTCTGTTTGATCTGAAAATACGGCTCGCCCATCTTGATAAAGGGCTTGGCGTCGTAGCTGCGGGCGATGACACAGCCGTCATTGTTCGAAAGCACCACGATGGGGACCTTGGCCAGGTCCGGCCGGAAGACCCGCTCGCAACTGGCATAGAAGCTGTTGCAGTCAATCAGGGCAAAAACAGGCGGGGCTTTAGACATGACTGCGCACTGTGCTGGTAATCACACCCCATATAGAGAGCTCGTCACCTTCCAGGAAATACCGGGCCGGGTATTTAGGGTTCTCGGACAGCAGAACTACTTCCTTGCCACGCTTGCATAGACGCTTGCAGACGGGATCATTGTTCAGCAACGCAACGACGACATGCCCGTGAGCCGGCTCAATCGAGCGGTCGACCACGGCCAGGTCCCCTTCATAGATTCCTACACCCTGCATGCTGTCACCGGTGATCGACACCAGGTACACATGGGGAGCACGGATATTTAGAACCTCATCCAATGAGATATGCGCCTCGATGTGGTCAGCCGCCGGCGATGGAAACCCGGCAGGGACCTGGAAGAGGCACAGCGGCAGCTTCCGGCCGCCCTCGGCGATAGGGCCTAAAATTGAAAAGCTCATGACGCAGTCGCTCAATACTGTACGAATGTACAGTTAACTGTGAGAACTGCTTGCGGTCAATTTCCGTGTAGGACTTATCTGACAGGCGGATTGATATCAGCCGAGCTCGTCAGCGTATCCAGCGTCAGCCTCTTCCATCAGCTCTTTCCACTCCCACTTGTCGATCACGCCCCGCGCCAACAGGTCATCAACAAGGGCCAGCCTGGCGTCGTAGCGATCTTCAGGGCTCCCAGCTAAAAACTCAGGGTCGTTGAACAGCGCGCACCACGCTTTAAGCTCGTTGATTTTTTGGATGTCGATTTTCATGACGATGCGCACCGGTCGGGGTCTACCGTATTGAAAACGGCCACGCCGGGCCGTTCAGTACTTCCGACATGTGGAGGCAGCGATGTGCGGACGCTTCGTGCAATACGAGGGGATGGCGGTCTACATGGAAGAGCTGAGCCCCCAGCTCAAGCTGTTCAGCGGCTACGACGCTCAACCGATAAACCGGTTCAACATTGCACCTTCGACGCGCGTGCAGCTGTTGCACGGCCAAGAGGACGGACTGCACATAGATGCAGTTCATTGGGGATGGGCGCCCTTTTGGGCGAAGGGAAAGCGGCCCGACCCGATCAATGCCCGGGTTGAGACGGTTACCACCGGCAAGTTCTTCAAACAGCTCTGGCCAAAAGGCCGTGCGATCGTGCCCAGTGAAGGGTGGTATGAGTGGGTAAAGGATCCCGATGACCCCAAGAAGAAGCAGCCCTACTTCATCCGATTGAAGAGCGGGCGACCCATGTTCTTCGGCGCTCTGGCCCAGGTACACCCCGGGCTGGAGCCGCACGAAGGGGATGGTTTTGTGATCATCACCGCAGCGAGCGATTCAGGGATGGTCGACATCCATGACCGCCGGCCGCTTGTGCTGACACCTGAGCACGCTAACGAGTGGCTCGACCCAGAGCTATCGCCCGAGCGTGCCGAGGAGATAGCCAAAAACCTGTGCCAACCCACTGAAGAGTTTGAATGGTATCGAGTCGGAAAAGCCGTGGGCAATGTGAAGAATCAAGGGCCAGAGTTGATAGAGCCTGATCAGTCCAGTGAGTAAATCCAAAACACAAGTGCGACCGCACAGACCCAACCCAGAGTCAGTAGAAACGAAAGCCCAGCAAGCCGCTTATCTATCAAGGTCCCATCATCATTTCAAAATGTCGATGATTAGAGCTTAGGCCGCAAGCCTGACCAAAGCACTAGCCCTACACTTCAGCACTAACTCCCTCTAAGCATAATAGTGATTTTGGGGGTAGCAGCGTTCCCCTTAGGATGTTCAATACTGGAAGTAAAGTAGCTAATATTAGAATCAAAACTGACAGTAAATGTATTTACTCCAATCAATGGATCATTAAAATACACTTTCATCTCATCAGTTGTACCGTCGAGCCGATAAATCACATATCCCTCACAACCAGACACAACACCGTGAGCGCCCCAGCGAACGGTTTCTTCCGGATGAATTGTAAGGGGTGGATAAGGGTCTGCAGTACCTTCGCTCATGTGCAAGTCGTAGTTAGTTCTAACCCACTTAACATGCGTATTATTATAAAACGTTATATCAACAGAATTTCCCACAGAAACCTCCATGTATCAATTGTTAATTTAGGCAAGATAAGCCTAAGCACAAAATAACGCGAGATACAGTACATGCTATTAATCCCTTGCGCCGAACACAACGTTAGCTGAATATTTTTCATTAGCAACTTTCTTTCGCGCAAGGCGGTGAGTTGATAGTTAAAGCGTTAAGAAAAGATGGATTCTCCTGATGAAAAACCATCCCTACATAACAAAAAAACTGCCTTACCTAAGCTTTGAGATTTCTTTGACATAGGCCTGGCACGCAGCTAGGGCGCTCAGTCCTTGGTCACCGTCGCCAGCTATGGCGACAATTCGTTGAGCAGCCGCTGGGTCAAGTTCGCCTCGCGCTTCTCCATGATCCACGCCGGCGGCGCCGGTGGCGGCAGGCAACCCACCGCGACCACCCGGGACGGCGAGTAGGACTGACAGCCGCACATCAGCAGTAGCCAGCCGGTCACGCAGACGTGCCTGATCGGTTTGAGCATTTCGCAATTCCTTGTAGTGGGTTTCGTCATTCACCTGCAGGCGATCCTCCAGCGCTCGGCGCTCAACCTGCTGGCGGTCCTGCCAATCGATCACCGCCACCGCCGCCTGCTCGCGATCACGCTGATTCGCCTCGGCCTGGGCGGCCAGTTGCTGGCCGTAGCGGTTGGATTGCCAGGCCCATGCCGCGCAGGCCCCAAGAGCCAGCCCCAGGACCAGGGCGACGATCAGGCCGCGTGCACCCAGCGCGTTCACGGCAGCACCTTCAGCGCACGCTCATAAAGCGCCTCGCGGTCGGACAAACCATTGGTGCCGCCGTTGATACGGCGGGTGATGGTAAGAAAGTCACCCTGATCGGCCAGGGTATTGAGGCCTGCCCGCTGCCAGAACCACCCAGCCGACAGCGCGGCATACACCGGGTGCTCGAGCAGCTCCGGGGTGTTGAGCAAGCGCGCATCACCAAACAGCGCCTCGCTGCACGCCGCATAATTCGCGCGACCGGTGACCTGAATTAGCCCCCTGCCCCGGTACTTCTGGCCGTCGCCATCCGCTTCGGGGGTGTTGCCCAGGCGCTTGGCCAAGGTCCCGGTGTCGTACTTGCTCAAGTACTGGTCGCCGCCCAGCTCGCGTACCCACTGCAACTGGCCCGACTCGTGGCCGATCTGGGCGATGAAGGCCGCGATACGCAGCCGGGTGACGATGGCGTACTTGCCCATAGCGGCGTTGAGCGCAGGAACAAAAACGCCGGCTTTCTGGCCGGCGTTGGGGAGGATCTGCAGCAACTGCTGCGCGGTAATGGTCATACGTACGTCTCCAGTGATGTGGGGTTAAAGCTGCTCAACCCTGAGCGGCTTGGTCTCTTTCTTTTTCTTCTTGCCGGCGGCCTTGGCCTTGCCCTTCTTGCCGCCGTTACACTCGACGGTGGTGCTCCAGCCCGACTGGGTGAACGTCTGCTCCACCGACTCCACCAGATACTCGCCGTCGAGACCGACCTTGAAGCCTTGGGCGTTGATCATGCGTTCGGCAAACAGATCGGTACGCCCGAGCATTTCCAGGCGCACGCCGGCGGTGCTGCGGTTGAACGCCGCCAAGCGCGCCTTGGCCGCCTGCTCGGCGGCGGACTTGTTCGGGTAGATATGCCGGTCGGTGTGCACCGGCGGCAGGCCATCGGGCGACTCATCGTTGGCCAGGTCGACCACCTTCAGCTTTCCGCTCTTCTTGTCCTGATGCTTGGTCTGCACAGCCTTGTGCGTGCTCTTGTCGCCGAAGCGGAACTGGTAGCGGCTCACGTCGCGGCGGTGAACGGTGACCGTGCCCAGGGCCTTACCGCTCGCGCTCTGCCCGGCCTGTCGCGGCAACACCAACAACTTGCCGTCCGCCACCTTGGCCGTGCAGTCGTACTGCTTGGCCAGCCGCGTGATGAAGTTGAAGTCGGATTCATTGAGCTGGTCGACCCGGGGCACCTTGGTGGTGACCGGGCACACCGGCGTCCAGCCGTTACGCGCCGCCACGTCGCGCACGATCTGCTGCAGCGGCACACCTTCCCAACTCCCGCTGCGCGTGGTCTTGCCACTGCCGCGCATGTCGCTGGCCTTGCCACGGATCTCGATGGAGTCCGGCGGACCTGATACCACCACCTCGTCGACGGTGTAGCGGCCCAACCGTGTCAGGGCCTGGCCGCTGTAGCCCATGTACACCTCGATGCTGGCCCCACGACTGGGCAAAGCCACGGCGCCGTCGCGGTCATCGAGACGCAACTCAAACTCGTCGGACTCCATGCCGGGCTTGTCCGAAGTGCGCAAGGTCAACAGTCGGTCGTTGATCAGTGCGGTGATGTTCTTGCCGTCCGCAACGATTCGGAATACAGGCGTCATGCAGTAAACCTCCCCCTGGATGACACAGCGGTCGGGACTACATAGAATCCCCAGCCGTTGCCCCTATAGGAGTTGAGAAAGTGAAAAGGATTTTCGGATTGTCGCTGTGCCTACTGGCCGCCTCGATGGCACAGGCCGAGCAGAAATTGCGGGTTATAGATTTGGGTGGCGATGAGCCCGTGAGTGCCGAGGCCGCAGAGCGAGGCCGGCAGGCCATTGCAGCCCAAGAAGCGGCCAAGAAGATCAAGCCTGAGGAAGCCCGCGACTTCCTCAAGCGTCTCAATAAGACCGTAGATAAGGGGCAAACCCTGGCACGGTCCGGCACCATGAATGGCAAGCAAGCCCGCGACCAGGCTATCGCCCTGAATAAGCTGATGGACGAAGCCGATCGCTTTGGAACGCTATTTGCGCCCTTCGCAAAATGCCGCTCCGCCGCAATCGATGCCGCCAGCTCTTGGCAAGGCATGATTTCCCAGGACGTACGGGAGTATTCCAATAACCACATGTCCTACCTGTCCGCCGCCAAGGAATGCGCACAGGCCGCCGGCTAATCCCAGAGCTGCACCGTGGCCTCGGTCTGGCTCTGCAGATCTGGCAGCACGATCAACACCCCGGCCCTGAACGGCTGGGGCTCGTCGGCCAGCCCCTGGTTGGCATCCAGCACGGCCTCGACACAGCCATTCAGGTGGCCGTAATACTGGTGACAGAGGGTGTCGAGCAGATCCCCGCTAGACGTTCTGCAGGTCGTCGCCATAGCTCACAAACTCCAGTGAAAAGCCTTGTTTACGCGGGATGCCGCCGGCCAGCAGGTGGCTTTGTTCCTCCTCGAGGCTGGTCAGGCACCAGGTGCCCAGCACCTCGCCATAGCCCGTGGTCAGGCTCAGCGGCTGCAGACGCCGCCCGATACTGCGCAACGTCTGCAGTTGACCGAGGCCGCCCTTGAACCCCGGGAAGATCGCGCCCTTGAGGGTGATCTTGTCGTCGCCCTGGCCCACCGCCTGCTGCGCGATGCTGCGGGTCAGGCGCTCCTGAGCCGCCCAACGAAAGCCCGTCTGCCGCCGCAGCTCATCAAAAGCCGCCGTATCGAGGTTGAAGTAGAAAGCCTCGCCGGCAGCCCGGAACGGCTGGATGATCAGCAGGTGCGGGAACGGCTTCACCGCCTCGGGCGCCGGCGTGGACTCAGCACCGAAAGCGCCGGTCGGGAAGATGTTGCCCAGGCTCGGGCTGATCTGCCCGCCGATGCGGTTGATCGCGGCACTGGCCTTGGCCGCCTGCTCCTTGAGTGCGCCCATGCGCTCCTGGATCTGACTCGCCGCCGTGACCGCCTGGCTGTATTTGGCCGCCACCTCACCGACCGCAGCCTGGGCGGCCGTGATGCCGCGCATAGTCCGCTGCAGCTTGGCGCCCAGCTCAGGCCCCACAAACGGTAAGTTCTCCAGCTCCGAGGCGGCGCCGGTGATGTCGCTGATCGCACCGTTCATGGGACCCAGCATGCCGTCGGCGCTTTGCCGCCCGGCCTCCCCCGCTGCCACCAAGGACTGGAACCCCGACTGCAGCTGCTCCATATAAGCCATGGTCCCTCCTTAAAGATGTGGTGCGTCGGACAGCTGACGGGCCGCCGCCTGGCGGTTGAACTCGTCGAACATCCGGCGCAGTTGCGGCTCAATCTCCCGCGCCAGTTGCGCAGGGTCTTTCACATCGCCATGCACCACGATGGGCATATGCGGTGCGAAGGTGAGTTGCTGCTCGACCTTGGGCGGTGCGGGCTTGGGTGGCTCCGGCGCCTTGATCATCGGCGGCGCTGCCGCAGTGGGCGACGCCAGGGCCATCGACCGCACCACCTGCCCCATCTCAGGATCGGTCTGGCCGGTCTTGAATGATTTGGCGATGTCGCCCAGGACGGGCGGGATGTCCTTGCCGGCGTTGGTCATCATCAGCGGCCCAGCAGCCGGCATCGACTTAAGCGCCTCATCGCCGCCGAACATTTTTTTGCTCAGCGCGCCGCCTGCAGCAGATCCGCCCCAGGCGCCCAGGGCGCCGCCGATCAGGCCGCCAATCACCGTGCCGATCACCGGCACCACCGAACCGATGGCAGCACCTGCTGCCGCCCCCGCTGCAGCACCGGCCAGGTTCCCCGCCGCCTCGCCATAGCCCTCGGCTTTTTCATCCCGGGTGGTGGCGTTCTGGTAGGTGTCCGCTATTTGGATGCCGGCACCCAGCACCGACAACACGGCGCCGCCCTTGAGCAACGGAGCAGCGCCCTTGGCCATCGAGCCGATGCCCTTGAACGCCGCGCTGCCAATCCCGGCCGACGCCGCACCTTTGACCGCGCCACCCACCCCGCCGCCGGTGATGACGCTCTTCAGCGCCTGGCCGATGCCGCTAATGCCACCGCGCAGGCCGCGACCACCCCGCCCAGTGCGGGCGCCCTTGCGGCCCTTCTTGTCCTTGCCGCCATCGGCGCCGTAATCACCGCCTCCCATGCCGGCAGCGTTGGTTACAAACACCCGCTGAATCACATTTGGGTTGCCCATCATTGAGCCCCGGGCCACGTTGAGCAGGCCCTTGCCGATCTTGAACGCGGCCACCACGTTTTTCAGCGCGATCAGCCCGGCGCCTAGGGCGGTCAGGCCCAGCACCAAGGGCGGCGCCTTCTCCGTGAGGCCGGTCAGCGACTTGGCCACCACAGTGATGCCCTGGGCTACGGAGTCCGTCACCGGCCGCAGGGCATCACCTACGGCGCGCATGCTGTCGTTCAGAGCCTGCGCGGTTTCGGCCCACATCTGCGACGACGACTCGCGTCGCTCGGCCAGGTTCTTGTCGAGAATGCCGGTGGCGTTCTTCGATTCGGCTTTCAGCTGCTCATACAGCGCCTTGTTCTGCGAGTACGCGGTCAAGGCTGCCTTGACCTGCATGTCAGCGAACAGATCGCCAGTCCGCAACGACTGCTCCAGCGCCTCGAGCATAGCCTTGGCCTTGGCCGGATCAGTCTCCTTGCTGATTTGGGCCTGGGCCTTCTCCAGCTTCGCAGCCTTGGCCGGGTCAGTCGCCTTGATGTACTTCATGGCCAGGGCGAAACTCGACTCCAGGGTCGACATGCCCCCCTGAATGCCGGTGTTGAGAGAAGCGTGGTAATCAATACCGGCGTCCTTATACGCCTTGACCACTTCCCCGGAACCAATCTTTTCCATCCAGTTTTTCAGGTTGTTGGCCGCCTCATCAGTGCCCCCGGCGGTCTTCATCTGCACCTGCAACATTGATCCCAGCTGACTCACCGCGTCCATGCCGTAAATCTTCATGTTGCCCATGCTGGCCAACAACTGGGGAAACCAGCGCGCCATGTCGGCCGCCTCAAAGCTGCCTGCCTGGCCCTGCAGGGCAATGGCCTCCAGGGCTTTCTCCATGATTTTGGGGTCAGTGATATTGGCGTTCTGCTGCAGCGCCTGGATCATGTTCGCGGTATCGACCCCGGTTGCGCCCTGCCCCACAGCGAACTTGGCCGCCACTGGCGCATAGGCCAGCGCCTTGTCCAGCTCCATGCCGGCACCGACCAACTGGTTCACCAGGTCAGCCACGTCATTGCGGCCCATCCCCGTGTCTTGCGAGGTCTGAATGATGGTGCGGGTCATCTGAGCTTCTTGCGGCTTGTTGGCCACGTCCGCCTTGATCGCGATGTCACGGATGATCGCCTGATAGTCAGCGCTGATCTTGGTCGGGATCGCGACCGCACCGACGCCGGCCACTGCCTGGCCGATCCCTGACTTGAGGCTGTCCTTGCCCTGCCGAATTTGCTCATGCCCTTTGAGCTGCAGATCTGCACCTTTGGCGACTCGCCCGAGTGCCTGGTATTCCTGGCGCAGTTTGTGGACCTGCACCCCCTGTTTGCGCAGGCAATCCAGATTCCCCTCGAGCTTACGCAGCAGACCGGACGCCGAGGCGGAACCAGTCTCGTAGGCCTTCTTCCATTCATCACGCAAGCGCATGGTTTCGCCGATGGTGTTTTTCAGCACCTTGGCCCGGTTGCCTGTTTCTTCCAGCTTCTTGATCCGGTTTTCAACCGTCTTGAAAGCAGCGCCTACCGTCGAACTGACGGCGCCGCCGATCACCAACCCTAATGCCAGTTTGCTCGCCATCTGTCGCCCCTATGCCCGATGTGACGGGCTCAGTCCGTGAGCCACCAGACCATGTCGCAAAAGCGCATGGTCATGATTTCCTCGGCGGAAAAGTGCAGCTCGCTCGCAAGCCGCTTTGCCGCCATCTTCATCACCGCCGGGTCAAAGTTCGTCGTCTTGCACCAGTCGAAAATAACCGGCCTGCAGGCGCTGGTAATCCTTGAGGGTCATGCCCTCCAGATCCTTGGAACCGACCTCGGCCAGGCTTGCAAACAGCAGCAGCTCACGCTGCTCGTCATCGCCGCCGGCGGCGGTATTAGCGGCGCGCACATCGCGCACGGTCGGGGCGCGCAAGGTGACCTTGTCGCAGGTGACGCTGTTCATTTGCACCGGTTTGGTGAGGCTCACCACGACGCTCTCGGCGCTGAGGACCATCCAGGCCGGGGTCTTTTTGACTTGAGACATGAGGGAATTTCCTTAGAGGCCCAGGGCCGAACGTTGGGCAGCGAGCTGGTCGACGCCGTTGATGACACGCTTCATGCCCAGAGCATCGATTTCGTAGATCAGGCGACCGTCGACCTCGAGCTTGTAGTAGGTCAGCGCCACGTTGTGCTTGATCTCGGCCTTGTCGCCGGCCTTCCAGTCGCCCATGTCGACCTCTTTGAGCAGGCCGCGCAGGGTCACAATCACCGGGGTGACTTTGCCCTTGAGGCCTTTGAAGGCACCGCGGAACACGCCGTTGAACGAGGTACCGTCAGCCAGACCGAAGAACTTCAGCGACTCGCGGCGCACGCCGGTGGTGGTAAACCCGGCCTCTTGTTTTTCCATGCCCATGTCCAGCTCCACCGGGACGTCCATGCCGCCGGCGCGGTGTTCCTCGGTCTTGAGCGTGAGCTTGGGCAGGGTCAGGCTGGGCACGTCGCCCTGGAAGCTGACGCCATCGGCGAACAGGTTCATGTTCGCCAGGGTTTCGGGAATCATTGCCATTGCTGCGGCTCCTTAAGCGGCTTGGTCGAGGACTTCGGTCAACCACTGGTTGGTGACCTCGACCCGGAAATTGGGGTTTTCGGCCGGCGGCACATCGGTAAAACGGATGTTCCAGTACACCTTGCCCTGCTCCAGCTGGCTGGCCGTGTTGAGTTCGGTGTCGGCATACACCTCGAAATTGATGATCGCGCCCTGGTTCTTCAGGTCGCGCATGAACGCCTGCAGGCCCTCGGTGACGTCCTTGACGTAGGTCGCCGTGATCGAGCGGTCGACCGCCCACTTGTGGCCGAAGAGGATGGCGTCCATGACGATGTCCATGGTTCGCACCCGGGTGACAAACGCCCACTTTGGATCGCTCGCCAACGTGCGGTTGCCCCACAGGCGGAAGCCCGAGTCACGAATGATCGTGGTGATATTGGCGTTGTTGAGCAGGTTGGCCCGGCAGGTTTCGTCACCGTCCAGAAACTCAATGGCGCGTGTGGTACCGGTGACGCCGACGAACTCCTTGTTCGAAGGCGAGGCCCAGAACCCGTACTCGTTGTCGGACCAGGCAAACAAGCCCGCGACCCAGGCCGAGGCCGATGTGTCGAGGGTCGCGTTGGCCACGGTGTCCCAGTACTGAATCCCCGGGTCGACCATAAAGGCGCGCTTGGCGCCGAAGTTCTTGGCGTACTCCATCACCGCCTCGTCGGTGGTGTTGGGGCCGTCGAGGATGGCCAGGCCACGCAGCTTGTCCGCCAGGGCGACCAGGGCCA
>Ga0302174_10000260_pt1 | contig 20061 bp, 25 predicted proteins | sample I_Fen_N3_2_FD_198789 | JGI IMG/M metagenome (GOLD analysis project Ga0302174, IMG submission 198789) | Peat permafrost microbial communities from Stordalen Mire near Abisko, Sweden - I_Fen_N3_2 | ecosystem: Environmental > Terrestrial > Soil > Wetlands > Permafrost | place: Sweden: Abisko... | reverse complement strand
TCCGCTTTTGATAAGACACCATTACCGGAATTGTTAGCAGGTTTTCAAAACGATCAAAATATCAAAGAGCTACAATATAATTTATTCGCTGGCCAGTATTAAAATTTTTAAACGCACCAGCACTAATAGATAAACATTGATTCTATAGAATTATGGTTAACGCAAAAGATTATTATCTGCCGGATATTCATTTGCTCAGTAAGAGCACAAATCAATATCTGACGTGGATACCTGATAAGACATATATTGTGCTCGGGGCATCAAACAATTCGGAAGAGTCCTTATACATGGAACATGTTATTGAAGATAAAGTCTGCATCCTGAAACGTCCTTCGGGAGGTCAAACGGTTATACTTACTCCGAACAATATCATGATTTCGGCTGTGTTTTTCAATCAGGAAAAGCTGCATCCTAAAGACATTTTTCAGCACATCAATAAGCTGATAATAGCTGCCATCGAAAAAACAGGTATTCGCAATTTGTCAGCAATGGGAATATCGGACATAGCCATCGGCGGAAAAAAAATTCTAGGATCAGCCATTTACCGTAACAAAGAGGCTTTATTATATCATGCGGTTCTCAATTTAGGAGAACCTGCGTCTACCATAGAGCGATACCTGAAGCATCCGTCCAAAGAACCGGATTACCGGAAAGGGCGGTCGCACTCAGACTTTGTGACATCGCTCAAAGAAAAAGGATATGCCAACAGTGCCCATCATATGGAAAATATGTTGTCATTATCATTCGAAGGTATGTTTCATTTATAATAATTTATGAATAATTCAAATACTAATAAATTAATCAGGGATACGCACACGCGTATTCCTGATTCTGACATAAAATATCTGCTCGACTCGCGCGTGGCAGAGTACAACCGGCTGGATTTTATTGACTCCGATCCTATTCAGATTCCGCATCGCTTTGTTCGCAAAGAAGATATTGAAATTGCAGGCTTCCTCACGGCCACCATCTCCTGGGGACAGCGCAAGAGCATTATCAACAATGCCAACAAATTGATGGATCTTATGGATAACTCTCCCTACGATTTTCTGATGTATACAAGCAGTGAATCTTCTTCCGGCGAATATCCCGAATGGGAAGATATCCGGAAGTTTGTTCACCGCACCTTCAACGGCAACGACTGCCTGTTTTTTCTGAAATCATTGCAGAATATCTATACCCTACATGGTGGACTGGAGGAAGTATTTACCAAGGGCTACCGGGCATCCGGCACTGCATATGGGGCATTACAGCATTTTCGCGAAATATTTCTGTCTACACCGCACGAAAACAGAGTGCGCAAACATATATCCGACGTAACTGCTAATTCATCTGCCAAACGCCTGAATATGTTTCTGCGCTGGATGGTTCGAAACGACGAGCAGGAAGTAGACTTCGGTTTATGGGAAAATATACCCGCTTCGGCTCTAATGCTCCCACTCGATGTGCATACGGGTGACGTGGCGCGGGCCTATGGACTACTAAACCGGAAACAAAATGACTGGAAAGCCGTGGAAGAAATCACAGCCATCCTCCGCACCTTCGATCCTTTCGATCCGATCAAATATGACTTTGCTCTTTTCGGAATTGGTGTCTTCGAAGGAAGAGCCTCGCTTATTTAGTCAGTTTTTGAACACAAAAAAAGACATCAAAAATAAATGCAACTACATCAAACCAGACAGAATAAGCATTTATGCCAGTCGCAGCGTAGCTTTTTATACTACAGTTCACGGCGATAGACGACAGAAACTTTCACAAATACTTATCTGGAAAAAAATCCCGGATAGAGCAATCCATCACTTTTGCGATTTCATTTAATATAGACAGATTATACTTTGCGCGCTGGTGTGGATTTTCGACAGCTCCTATAAAACCTCTTGAAACATCAATTCTATCAGCCAGTTCGGCCTGAGAAATGCCTCGCTGCTGCCTCATTTCTCTTACCTTGTCAATAACAAACTGTTCAATATTTCTTTCCACGACACAAAAATCTTAATATACACAAAGAAAAAATAATTTAGATAATATTTTACATATACATGTATATGTGTTATCTTTGCGAATGAAATTACATGAGCACAATACTTCAGACTAAAAAATAACTATTTTAAAATTATAGATAGCCGAATGAGTAAGTTTTATTTTTTATCTGAACCAATGCCGTACTATTTATTTAAATTCAACGTAAAAACACGCTGACTAAACAGTGACATTACGCGAAACAGAGTAACTATCTGCTCAATATAAAAAACGAATATCAACACAATCTTTTTCCTGTTTGTTTATTTCCCAGCATAAATAAAGTACAAAGTTATGGAATACACTTATGAGATCATTAATGACGATAAAATTATTAAAGTTAAGGTTTCTGGCGAACTTACACCTAAAGAGACAGCTTTAATGGGCAAAAATATCCGAATTATAGCAAAAGAGTTAGACTATAAAATTCTATTTGATTTGAGAAAAGCCGAAAATAAAGTTTCTATTTCAGAAGCTTATTTTTGGTTTGCAGATCATTATGACGAGATTGATATTACATTACGATATATTCCCACTGCGCATATAACTCACGAAGAAGACAAATCTTTCTTTAAGTTTTTTGAGACTACCTGTTTTAATAAGAATATTAAAGTAAGGATGTTTATGGATCAGGAAAAAGCATTAGAATGGCTGAGACCACAGTAAGCCCTTAAGTATAATTCTCCCAAAGACATCTACGCTATAAAAGGGTTGAACCCAGTAAAACTTTACTGCTTGTTTGCAGTGGTGTTTCTAATTTGAGCTTGACTATTAAAAGATTCTTTTTCTCCATCTTTTTCTCTATTTTTCATTATTCTTCTTACATTTGCAAAGACAATAAAATAAATCAATTCAGTTATAAATGAGAATATACACCGCTATATATTCATTTATAAACTGGCGTGGTAGTGAACTAAATATATGTTAGTTCTGCTTCTGAGCCGAACAATAACGATCTTGCGACTTTTTTACACTACAAGCTACATTTGCATTTTTACAGTACCAATATCAAACATACGAGCTCTCAACGCCACAATATATTTTTTGTACTCAACCCCACCATTCAGATTAAAAGAATAATCAAACATAAAAGTGCAAAATGACAAATATCAACATAGACATACGCGAAATAAAATACAATACGGAGGATTACAATCAGGAACTTAAACTCAGAGACAATGTCTTGCGTAAGCCCCTTGGATTAAGTCTGTACGATGAGAATCTAAAGGCTGAGAAAGATGATTTTCATATCGGAGCATACGCCAACGGTCATCTTGTAGGGGTACTAATTCTCACAAAACAGAGCGTAAAAGAGATAAAAATGAGGCAAGTGGCGGTAAGCGAACAGTGGAGATCGCTAAAAGTCGGTACTGCACTGGTACGCTATGCCGAACAATATGCCAAAAATAAGGGTTATGAAACGGTGCTGATGCATGCCCGCAAAACAGCTAGGGAGTTTTACCTGAAACTAGGCTATGAATCAGTTGACGAAGAGTTTTTAGAAATAAATATTCCACACTATTGCATGCGGAAAAGCCTTGTTTAGTACAAAAACAAGGTTCCCGACACATCCGGACATTCACATTAAATTTCAGACACAATGATGATACTTAAAGACCTTTATTCCCCTGCTTTTTACAATCAACTGGCCGACAATTTGAGAGCTGTTGATAAAAACATTGACAAACAAGCTTTTCTAAAAGAAATATTCACCCCGGACTTTGAACAAAAGGAGCTTAAAGAACGGATGCGACACACTACGTTGGTACTGCATCGATTTCTTCCGCCTGATTTTGGTCAGGCTGTACAAATCATTGAATTGCTGATGGCAGAATACCGGAGGAATAATTTCAACGAGAACTCCCTGCCTTTTATGTTTCTGCCTGATTATATAGAACTTTATGGAATTGATGAATTGGACAGCTCGATAAAGGCATTGGAATCGATCACCCAATTTATAAGTTGTGAATTTGCCGTTCGTCCGTTCATTCTAAAATATGGCAATACCATGCTCGATCAGATGACCCGATGGTCGCGGCATGAGAACTGGAAAGTGCGCCGACTAGCCAGCGAAGGCTCCCGACCACGACTACCCTGGGCTATGGCACTACCCATGCTGAAAAAAGATCCTACTCCTATCCTACCCTTGCTTGAAAACCTGAAAAACGATCCCAACGAATGGGTCAGACGAAGCGTTGCCAATAACCTGAACGATATTGCCAAAGATCATCCGGACTTACTGTGTGACATTGCTCAGCGCTGGAAAGGTATGAGCAAAGAAACGGACTGGATAGTAAAACACGGATGCCGCACTTTGTTGAAACAAGGCAACCCAGCCATATTAAAGCTGTATGGACTCGATCACACCGACATTGTACTGACCAACTTATGGGTTGCTCCCGAAGTAAAAACCGGCGATAAGCTTAGTTTTTCGTTTGACATAGAGAACCGGCAGGCTCAGCAGCAAGTTATACGCCTTGAATACGGGCTGTACTACCGAAAAGCAAACGGTAAACTTGCCCGAAAGGTTTTCAAAATAAGCGAAAGAATTTATCAACCGTTCGAGCAGGCATCCATCAGCCGCGCACAGTCATTTAAACTCATCACTACCCGCAAGTTTTACATAGGCGAGCATAGTCTGTCAATTATCGTAAACGGAAATGAAACAGAAGCAAGAACATTTTATCTTACGGATTGAACTTAAAACAGAAAAACCGGCTGAACCTCTTTTAAAGAAGTTCAGCCGGTTTTATATACTACTGCGTCTACTTAGATTATAAACACAATCTATCAGATCAGAATTCAAACTTCAGGGTAGCGCCAACCTGAGCCGGTTTACCTTGCTGACCGTAGTTTCCTCCCGAATAAAAATAAAATACATTATAGCGTGTGTCAAAGAGGTTTTTAGTCCACAGTTCTAAACCGAAAGCCCCCTTTGTTACGGCTACTTTGGCATTGACCAACGAATAAAAGTCTTGTGATACATCGTTGCCTTCCGTCCAATATATTTTACCGATGCCTGTATACTGAACAGTTGCCATGACATGGTCAATAAAAGCATGCTTAAATGAATGCTCATACGTTCCACTCAAACTCAGTGTATTTTGTGGAGCATAAGGCACGTGTTTCCCTTTATAATCCACCGGAGTATAAACAGGACGCCCGGTATTACCATATGTCTTCAGTGTGTCAGTGTAATTACTGAAAGTCGCTTTAGCATAACCATAGTTTACAGTTGCACTAAAACCAGCTCCAAGATAGGCATCCATCGAAACTTCGAATCCTTTACTCTCTGCCTGACCGGCATTGGTTACAACACGTCCGCTGGTACTTGAAAATATTTTTGCCAATTGGACATCATCCAACTTGCTGTAGAAAACTGAAATGGAAGATTTCAACCGACCATCAAACGTCAGACATTGTGCACCCGCTTCATAGTTCCAGCTAAACTCCGGTTTATACAAAGTAGTCTTCCTAATATCCGGATTCAACATGTTCACAGGTGGCAAAGCATTCGTCAGCAAGTCAGAGAACATCTGCACATTAAATCCACCGGCTTTGTAACCACGCGAAGCAGTAGCATACACAAACTGACGATTGTTCCACTCGTATTTCAAAGAAACTTTTGGCAATAATTCGGTAAACGAAACCGATTCATTTCCGTTGAACTTAGCAGTAGCTACCTGATCAACGTAGGTATTATAATCGAGATTCACATCCTCATAATCCAGTCTTAAGCCGGCTGTAACCGACAAACCTTTAACCAGAATATTATTCAAAGTTGATTGATGAAAGAGTGCGACGCCTTTATTATCGGTATTAAAAAAGCCGGGAATAGTCAGGTGGTAGTTTTTCATATTCAGCGGACTGGTAATGTCCAGCTTCTGCAAGAAACCCGTTGCACCAAAGCTCCATTGATAATTGCTTCTGGTATTCGACTTCCAGATCAGTTCTTCATTAAATGCGTTTTGCTTTTGAATTTGTTCCAATGCCATTTTATCGCTTGCCGAATAATCCAAGTCCATCTTCATATCATCTTTGAAGTACTGATGCGAAGTAATGGAAGTCAGCGTCCAGCTTTTGGCTTTATATTGCAAAGATAAACTGTTGGTAAGCATATTGCGGTTATACGAAGCCGGATCGTTGAAATTCGGTTGAGCAACTTTATTTGTAGTCAGATCATAAGCTCCGTAAGGAAATGCATTCTGATCAACATGGTCAAAGTTCAGGGCATATTGTGCCGTCCATGCAGGCGAAATGTTCCATTCAAGCTTTAAACGTCCACCGGCGGAAGTCTCTTTGTCTGCCGATTTATGCGTATACTGATTGGTGAAGAAACCATCGTCATGATTATAATATCCACTAACCGCATATCCGAACTTGTTGGAAAACTTAGCATAATGAGCAAGCTTAGCATTGACCAAGCCGTAATTGCCTGCGCCCATCTCCACTTTAGTGCCCTGATAACTCAGCGGAGAAAGAGTGTAAATATTGATAATTCCGCTTTCGGCATTGCGTCCGTAAAGGGTGCCCTGTGCACCACGCAGCACCTCTATCTGACGAATGTCATAAAAGTCAAAGTCGAAAGTTGATTTTTCAAAGTACGGGACATTATCGACATACAAACCGATTGATTGGCCGCTATTGCGTGAACCGATACCACGAATATACGAAGTTGTTGACATGGCCGAACCATAATCGGGAATAAAGAAATTGGGAACAATGCCGCTCAAATCTCTTACACTGGTGATTTGTGCAGCATTTATTTTAGAAGTGGCCAGTACTGTCGACGAAACAGGAGTCTGACGGGGTGAAGTTTCCTTCAATGAGCTGACTACAACTTCATCGAGTTTCACAACATGTGTTGTATCAACCTTATCTTCTGCCACAGAGACAAGAGCCAATGAAGCAAAAGCGGTTAGAATAAAAAGTCTATTCATTTTTCTTTCAATTTTTATAATTTACAGGATTAAACTTGCATCAAATAGAAGAGACGCAAATAGTGTTCAGATAGCAAAATGCCATTTGAACGTAAAAACATAATTCAATAGAGTTATTTATGAAAGAAAAGCAGGAGGAGGACGCGAGAAGTCGACAAAACTCAGACCATCCGAAGTGGAGAAACCGGATATAACACGAATTATCTGCGCTTTCTCAACGAAGTGAGGAAGTGTGTATTGTAGTTCTGAAACAGCTTCGGTAGTAACCTGAAAACTATAAGTTGAATGTTGGTAAGTAGTTGAATTTTGATATTCGTAAGTGTAAACCTGCGCTGCTATCGGAGCTTGGGAGTTACCGGAATGTTCGGCACGGAAACCGGGAGTAAACAGGCACAGAACAAACCCTATCACCATAAAAAGCTCTGGGATAAAAGTGGCCAACAAACCGTTCTGAAACATCAACATAATAAACAATTATAAACTATGAATTATTAATTATGAATTACTGTGAGCCTCTCATGGGACTCGAACCCGCGACCTATTCATTACGAATGAATTGCTCTACCAACTGAGCTAAAGAGGCTTATAACAAAGAACCACCTTGAATAAGCGGCTGTCTGTAATCGGATGCAAATATACGCTATTTTTATTTTTCTAAAACGTTTTTTTCAAATTTAATCGTTTTTAATTCATCAATTAAAATTGTACTTTTGCATCTTCAGCTCAATCAAGCAGTTCAACGATTAGGCAATCACGTATTTCCAATGTCCGACACATATAAAACCATCATTTCTGAAGCCGAAGGCCTGTACAAAGAGAAAGGCAGCAAATTCCTTTCATTTGCCATGCCGGTGTCTACCGCAGATCAGGCTAAAGAGATAGTAAAAGAATATCGCAAAAAGTATTATGATGCCCGCCATGTGTGCTATGCCTACATGATTGGGGCTGAGCGTACTGATTTTCGGGCAAACGATGACGGCGAACCCTCCGGCACTGCTGGGCGACCTATTTTGGGGCAAATAAATTCGCGGGAGCTAACCAATGTTTTGGTAATTGTAATACGTTATTTCGGAGGTATTTTGCTCGGCACAGGCGGACTAGTAGTGGCGTACAAAGAAGCTACAGCCGATGCACTTGATCGGACCGAAATCATCGAAAAAACGGTAGACATCCGTATTTCCATCAGCTTTGACTACGTACTAATGAACGATGTAATGCGGGTCATTAAAGATGTCAATGCTCAAATAATGGCTCAAACCTACGTCAACCAATGCATGATGCAGCTCTCCATTCGGAAACAGGACGCTGAGCTCCTAAGCTCCAAACTGAAAAAGATATTGGGATTAGTTCTTGAAGAATAATGGCAGTAAACAACTAAAGATGTCTGTAATTCAAACGGAATAAAAGTATGATTCGATGATTCAAAATAATCGCACATTACTGTTGTTTTATTCGAAATAAAACGACTATCTTTGTAAGCGAAAATGAAAACGAGAAACTTTAAATATTTTTTCGAACAAAGCAACTCACAGCAAAATTGTTGCATAGAAAGGTTGCCCCTAAGAAATTCTAAAAAACCAATGTAAATCTGTCGCGGATTTGTGTTGGTTTTTTTGTTTTCTGAAATAAATCGCTTCTCCGGCTCCACAAGGAGAATGAGAGCGTATAAATAACCATAGTTGAACATTTAGAATACTATTTATAACCTAATTAAAGCTCCGTTGGGAGCTTCAAGTCCTATTTATGAGCAACAACAGTTTAGTATCAATATCCGATTATAGCAAAGAAGAAATTCTGGCTATTCTCGAATCGGCCGCCAGTTTCGAAGCCAATCCCAACCGAAAAACACTGGAAGGAAAGGTAATTGCGACCTTGTTTTTCGAACCTTCAACCCGCACCCGCCTGAGTTTCGAAACGGCAGTTATTCGTCAGGGTGGTTCGGTCATCGGTTTTTCGGATGCAGCCACCAGCAGTTCGTCGAAGGGCGAAACATTAAACGATACCATTCACATGGTCAGTTGTTATGCCGATGCCATTGTAATGCGCCACCCGCTCGAAGGAGCTGCACGCTATGCGGCTGAAGTATCGCCCGTACCCATTGTAAATGCCGGCGATGGAGCCAATCAGCACCCCTCGCAAACTTTACTTGACCTGTATTCTATTATGAAAACGCAGGGAACGTTGGAAAACCAGACCATTTGCCTGGTAGGCGACTTGAAATACGGACGCACAGTGCATTCGCTTATCATGGCCATGTCGCACTTTCATCCTACTTTCAAATTTATAGCGCCGGATGAACTGAAAATGCCCGACGAGTACAAGGTATTCTGCCACAAAAACAACATTCCTTTTACCGAGGTAAGCGAACTGACCGGCAACTTCAACGATGCCGACATCCTGTATATGACTCGTGTACAAAAAGAACGTTTTCAGGACTTAATGGAATACGAGCAGGTAAAAAACGTGTATACACTTAAAAACGCGATGCTCGACAATACCAAACCAAATCTACGCATACTGCACCCACTACCCCGTGTTACCGAAATAGATCCGGATGTAGACAATAATGAGAAAGCATATTATTTCCGTCAGGCTCAAAACGGACTGTATGTACGTCAGGCCATAATAAGTAAAGTATTAAACCTGCGCTAAGGGCTAACGGAATATAATTCATATTAATAGAACTTGTATGTCAACAAAAGAATTAAAAGTAGCAGCACTTCGCAACGGAACAGTGATTGACCATATTCCGGCGGATAAATTGTATAAAGTAGTTTCGATCTTGCATTTGGAAACCTGCGAGCATCAAATCACCATAGGTAACAACCTGGACAGTGCCAAAGTAGGCAAAAAAGGAATCATCAAAATATCCGATCGCGCTTTTCTGGAAGACGAAACCAACAAAATAGCGTTGATTGCTCCGAATGCCAAAATCAATATTATACGCGACTTTGCGGTGGTGGAAAAAAGGCCGTTATGTTTGCCCGAGGAGATACGCGAAATTGTGCAATGCGCTAACCCGAATTGCATCACTAATCACCAACCGGTAACTACCCGGTTTCACGTATTGAACAATGACGGCGAAATTATGTTGAAATGTCATTACTGCGAGCGTGAAGTAAAACGAGACGAAGTGAAGATTAAATAGAAGCCCCCTAAATCCCCCTTGGGGGACTTCTTGAGCTTAGCATAATGATTACCATATGGAAGATAAAAATAAAAAAGCTAATCAAAGCCCTCCCTTTGGGGATGTTGGTGGGTCTTCGCATGTTTCGTGGAAGCCGGGTACACTGATTTATCCTTTGCCGGCAGTGCTCATTTCGTGTGGCAGTTCGCCTTCCGACTACAACCTGATAACGATCAGCTGGGTTGGAACCATTTGTACCAATCCGCCTATGTGTTACATTTCGGTTCGTCCGGAGCGCCATTCGTACGATATAATAAAACAAACCGGTGAGTTTGTGATTAATCTCACCAACGAAGATATGGCTTTTGCCACCGACTGGTGCGGTGTGAAAAGCGGCAAAGACTTCAACAAATTTGCCGAGATGAAACTGACTCCCGTAAAGGGAGAAAAAGTAAATGCACCCACGGTCAAAGAATCGCCGCTTTGCATTGAGTGCAAGGTAAAAGAGATTATTAAACTCGGTTCGCACGACATGTTTATAGCCAACGTAGTGAATGTGCAAGCCAACCGAAAATATATTGACCCTGAAACAGACAGCTTTAAACTGTCGGAAGCCAAACTGATAGCCTACTCGCACGGTCATTATTACAAGCTGGGAGAAGAAATAGGCAAATTTGGCTGGACGGTAAAGAAGAAAAAATAATACCCTGCGTATTCAATCAGGTTGGAATACTGAAGGAAAGTAAAATGAAGGCGAAACTAAATTGAACTGGATAAGCAGAAAGATTAGCATTGATATATATCGAAACACATATATGATGTACATCTGAGTATTGATTTGATATATATCTAAAGCATTATTAGATATACATTAGAATAATTTTATTTCTGAGAGCAAGTAACATTGCATACGTGTAGAAAACAAATTAAATCAATACGCATATGGGATTTCAATACAGAGTAAAAACAAAACGAAGCGGCCTGGGTGATAAAAAAGCGAAGTATCATGCAGTACCGGTTTATTCGGGCGAAATGAGTACCAAAGCATTGGCCAAAGAACTGGCCAGCATGAGTTCCTTGTCGGAAGGTGATGTACGTTCAACGCTTATCGGATTAGCAGCCCTGGTTGAAAAATATCTGCACCTGGGATATAGCGTGCGGCTCGAAGATCTGGGACTTTTCACCCTGTCGGTTTCGAGCGACGGATATGATCGGGTCGAAGATTGCACGCCTCATAGAGTTAAAGCAAAAAAGGTGTGTTTCAGAGCAGACCCTCAGCTAAAAGCGAATTTGAGCGATGTAACTTTCGAACGGAATAAATCGGAATAGCCGATGATAATAAGTAATCAACAATAATTAATGATCTGTTCATCAGAATAAAAATCCAGATAAACAGACTTGTAACTCGTAACTCGTAACTTGTAACTATTTACTCGTAACTATATTAAAATGAAACACGAAATAGACCTCAAAACATGGAAACGCCGCGAACACTTCGAAGTTTTTAAAAACTTTGATGAGCCCTTGTTTGGCATCACGGTGCGGGTAGAATGTTCGGCCGCTTATAAAAAAGCAAAGCAATCGGGCTATCCGTTTTCAAACTATTACTTATATTTGTCGCTCAAAACAGTCAACGAAATCGAAGAGTTTCGGTACCGCATTGAGGACGACAAGGTATATTGTTACGACAGCGTGGGTGCCGGCCCCACCATCTTTCGCGAAGACGAAACATTTGGATACGGATTCTTCGATTATTACGAAGATATTGAAAAATTTATGTCTCAGGCAAAAATTGAGGCGGATCGCGTAAGAGCCGAGCGTGGCTTAAAGTTTACGCATGCAGGCGAAGACATTATCCACTACTCTACCCTGCCGTGGGCCGATTTTACGGCGGTGAATCATGCCCGGGTATTGACTGCTGGACGAAGTATTCCCAAAATTACCTTTGGCAAAATTACCCGCGAGGGTGACAATATGTGGCTACCGGTGGACATACACGCCAATCATGCATTGATGGATGGATTTCATGTAGGCAAATTTGTAGAACGCTTTCAGGAATTATTGAAAGAAGCCCTCTGACCTCCTATTCAGGAATCTATGAGTGCGTATAAAACTAAAAACAAAACAATTATATAAACAATGTCTTCAAGTCTCCCAAGGGAGATCTAGGGGGTTAAGAACTAACAAAATGAAAAGAGACCAAGTTATTTTTGACATCATTGCACGCGAAAAGCAGCGTCAACTGAAAGGAATTGAATTGATTGCTTCCGAAAACTTTGTAAGCGAACAGGTAATGGAAGCCATGGGTTCTGTGTTGACCAACAAGTATGCCGAAGGTTACCCAGGTAAACGCTATTACGGTGGTTGCGAGGTTGTTGATCAGAGTGAGCAAATAGCCATCGACCGATTAAAAGAGATTTTCGGTGCCGAATGGGCAAACGTTCAGCCACACTCAGGGGCACAAGCCAATGCAGCAGTATTTTTAGCATGTTTGAATCCCGGCGATAAATTCTTAGGACTCAACTTGTCACACGGTGGTCACCTGTCGCACGGTTCGTTGGTAAACAGCTCAGGTATCCTGTACAAACCATGCGAATACAACGTAAAACAAGAAACCGGACTTGTTGACTACGATCAGATGGAAGAAGTAGCCCTGCGCGAACAACCTAAAGTTATCGTTGGTGGTGGATCTGCTTATTCACGCGAATGGGACTACAAACGCATGCGCGAAATTGCTGATAAGGTAGGCGCTATTCTGATGATCGATATGGCTCACCCTGCAGGTCTTATTGCTGCCGGACTTTTGGAAAATCCATTAAAATGGGCTCACATCGTAACTTCTACTACTCACAAAACCCTTCGCGGACCTCGTGGTGGTATCATTCTGTTGGGGAAAGACTTTCCTAATCCTTGGGGAAAAACAACTCCGAAAGGCGAAATAAAAATGATGTCTGCCCTACTCGACTCTGCTGTATTCCCCGGTATTCAGGGTGGTCCGCTGGAACACGTGATTGCTGCAAAAGCAGTATCGTTTGGCGAATGTCTTCAACCTGAATACAAGGCTTATCAGACTCAGGTGAAGAAAAATGCAGCTGCGTTGGCCAATGCATTAATTGCACGTGGATTCACTATTGTTTCGGGCGGAACCGACAATCACTCTATGTTGGTCGATCTTCGTTCCAAGTTCCCCGAGCTGACAGGTAAAGTGGCTGAAAAAGCATTGGTAGAAGCCGACATCACCGTGAACAAGAACATGGTTCCCTTCGATAGTCGTTCAGCTTTCCAGACTTCAGGTATCCGCTTGGGAACACCCGCTATCACCACCCGTGGTGCTAAAGAAGATTTGATGCTCGAAATTGCCGAAATGATCGAAACTGTTCTTTCGAACGTAGAAAACGATGCTGTTATCAAATCCGTTCGCGACCGTGTAAACAAAACGATGGAAAAATATCCATTATTTGCAGACTAACAATCAGCGGTAAGCAATAAGCAGTAAGCAGTAAGTTGGCAAACTGCTTACCGCTTGCAGCTTACTGCTAAAATTAGAATCTATGATTGAAAAAATCTTCGAACTTTCTGAGCTTACAGATACAACTGTTTTTTATGGGATAAACAATAACAATGTCCATTTAATAAAAAACTTACATCCCAATGTCCGGTTTTCCGCAAGAGGAAGCATCATCAAGTTAGCCGGAAATGAAGGAGATATAAACAACCTTTATTCAATTATTGAAAAGCTCGAACGATATTGTATTGATAATAATACGCTAACCGAAGAAAATATTATCGAAATTATCAAAGGTAGCGAACCTGTTGAGATAAAGTTTGAAAACCTGATTCTCCATGGCGTAAACGGAAAATCCATTATGGCTCGCACCGCCAACCAGCAAAAGCTGGTCAAAGATTTCGAAACAAACGATCTTTTATTTGCCATTGGTCCGGCAGGTTCGGGTAAAACCTATACTGCCATTGCATTGGCCGTTCGCTCACTGAAAAACCGTGAAATAAAGAAAATCATCCTTAGTCGCCCGGCCGTAGAAGCAGGCGAAAAGCTGGGGTTCCTTCCCGGCGACATGAAAGAAAAAATTGATCCGTATCTTCAGCCACTTTATGATGCGCTGCAAGACATGATCACCCCACTGAAGCTGAAAGAATATCTGGAAAATGGCACTATCCAGATAGCTCCACTGGCTTTTATGCGCGGACGCACCCTGAGCGATGCCGTAGTTATTCTGGACGAAGCACAGAACACCACCACAATGCAAATCAAGATGTTTTTAACCCGTATGGGCTTAAACACAAAAATGATTGTAACCGGCGACATGACTCAAATTGACTTACCTTATGCACAAAGATCCGGATTGATAGACGCACTGGAAGTCCTGAAAAACGTAAAAGGTATTGCCAAAGTAGAATTTGATGTAAAAGACATTGTCCGCCACAAACTCGTGCAACGAATTGTGGAGGCATATGAAAAACGTACAGAAGCAACAGCTAAACTTCGATTGATAAAATCAGGAGAAAGCACTGATTCTAAAACAAACTAAGTAATTTAAATCAACAATATAAATACTCTATAATACAAAATAATGAACGCACTAACTAGTACCGATTTCCATTTTGATGGACAAAAAAATGTATATCACGGAAAAGTTCGCGATGTATACACTGTAAAAAATGATTTATTAGTCATGATTGCCACCGACCGCATCTCGGCATTTGATGTAGTATTACCCGAAGGAATTCCTTATAAAGGACAAATGTTGAATCAGATTGCCGCTAAATTTTTAGATGCAACTGCTGATATTGTTCCTAACTGGAAACTCAGCACTCCCGACCCCATGGTTACTGTGGGACTTCGTTGCGAAGGTTACCCTGTAGAAATGATTGTTCGCGGCTATCTTTGCGGAAGTGCTTGGAGAGCCTATAAAAGCGGCGTACGCGAAATCTGCGGAGTAAAAATACCTGACGGCATGCGTGAAAACGAACGCTTTCCACAACCAATCATCACTCCTACTACCAAAGCTGAACTTGGACTCCACGATGAAGATATTTCAAAAGAAGAAATTCTAAAACAAGGACTGGTTTCACCCCAAGACTATGCTTTACTCGAAAAATACACCATGGAGCTTTTCTTACGTGGAACAGAAATTGCAGCGCAACGTGGATTGATTCTCGTGGATACTAAATACGAATTCGGAAATCGTGACGGAAAAATCTATTTAATTGACGAGATCCACACACCTGATTCTTCACGCTATTTTTATGCCGAAGGTTATCAGGAACGTTTTGAAAAAGGCGAAGCACAGAAACAACTTTCAAAAGAATTTGTACGCGAATGGCTAATGGAAAATGGATTTCAGGGCAAAGCAGGACAACAAATTCCCGAAATGACACCCGCTATTGTAGCTGGAATAAGCGAACGTTACATCGAATTGTTCGAAAATATTAGTGGAGAGTCCTTCAACAAGGCCGATATTGCAAACATTAGTGCCCGGATAGAAAAAAACGTTGTTAATTATTTGCAGACAATTTAATCGAGGCGCAGATCTCAATTAATTGACTCACAAATAAATTTGCATTTACATTTTGAACTATTCGTAATTATGTAAGCAAATTGCAATCAAATTTCCGAGTGCTTATTTGGTAGTATCAGAAAAAGCCGTATCTTTGCACCGTCTTAGAAAAACGACAGATACTCTGGAGAGATGGCAGAGTGATCGATTGCAGCGGTCTTGAAAACCGCCGTACTGCAAGGTACCGGGGGTTTGAATCCCTCTCTCTCCGCAACAAACCTTGTAAATTAATAACTTACAAATAAGGGACACCAAGACGGACACTAATTGACTTTAGTGTCCGTCTCTTTTTGTGCAAAAAAAACCGCCTATATCTTCACAGACTTAGGCGGAATCAAACCAAATAACATATTAATGAAAAATCTATCTTAGTATGATGAAAGTAATAGCAGCCCCTGCTAAACCGTAAATCCATTTCCCAGCTCTAGCAAAAAAACTTTCTTTCGACTTTAGACCTTTTTTGTAGGCGTTGATTTCAGTATTCTGAGCCGTATTCAAATCCGTTTTTGTTTTGATAGTTTCGGCATCATCTTTATTTTGCTGCCGGCACTGATCAAATTGTTTTGAAATGGATTTATTGTCTGCCTCTAGGTCTGCGTTAGCGTCCCTCAAATCTGTATTTTCAGAGACAAGGCTATCATTGTCATTTTGCAAAGATTCAATAGCATCATCACATTTATTAGAATGTCCGGTAGTGTCATTACGATATGCAGCAATAAGGCTATCAGTTTTCTGCTTTTGTAGACTGTATTTTTTTTGTGTTTTATCAGCCCTATCTTTGTGTTTTTGCGCATCCTGTTTGAATATTGCAGATTTTTTTTGCTCCTCAGCTATTACGCTATCCCTGTAAACTTTGTTTCTTTCGCTATTGGACGTTTGTACAGAGTCTACAACATAAGCCCGGAAAACGGCTTTGTCGGCGTTTTCTATTTTACTGTTGTATTTTCCCCCTGTGCAACTCCCAATTTTTGAAAATGCAAATACAAATATTAGTATAATCGATATTATCCCGACAGTTCCAAAAGTCCATTTTAAAATTAATTGTTTCATTTTGAATCCTCCTTTTTAGTTTGTGACTGCGCAATAAAAAATATCAACCCTGCCCCTCCCGTCATATACCACTGCGAATTTGTGTACCAAGTTGGAGCCACCGCCCCCGCTGTTGCTGAATTTAGAACCGAATAAATAATCGGAACATAACCGAATACGGCTTTAATAAAATTCCAAAAAGCTGGCGTTTCGGATTTAAAACGTACAACCCATGCATTAAAAATGTCTTTAATTCTTTTCATATTACTTTTTTTTGAAGTTATAGTACTTTAATGCCCGGGTAATCCACCCGTGTTCATATTTTTTCTGTGAAGGATTACGATTTATAATGTTCTCGTAATACTGAATCTGGGTCAATGTGCTAACTGCATCTGCCTGTTTAAGACTGACTGCGTTTTGTTTTACAATGTACAGGGTATCTACGCGTAGCACATAGCAGGTGTCTTTGATCAATACCGTGTCATTATTTCTTTGAATTATGTATCTATCTGTATAATGCCTGCACCCGGATAATATCAAAATGAATACTATTCCAATTAATATTTTTTTCATACCAATGAATTTAATGAGTTAATTAATTGATTATCTACTTTACCTGTCTGTGGCAAATTGACAGATGCTTGTTGAAACTTAGTTGCCGGAACTAAGCCAACATTGATTGCCGTATTAAACCACTTCAATTGAATAGCTTGCGTTTTAACTTCATTTATTCGAAGTTTCACCCAAAATTCAGTGTAATAAAATGCCTGCACCATTGCTTCAAGTGTTTCATTTTGTTTGATGATAGCTAAACTATGACCTGCTTTGATGTGGAAATCTAAAATAGCCCACCCTGACCACTCGGGGTGCATAACTTGTGATATTCCTTTCCAAGTTCTTTTACCTCTGTCGTTTGGGTCTACTTTCAGCGTAACCCCTTCGTCTGCGACTGTATCTTTGTATGCTGATAAAAAATTATTGTCCATATTATTTTGAATCTTTACTTAACATGAATGTATCTCTAAGCCTATTAAAAATTTGAGTTGTAAGCACTTCATAAATAAAAGCTATTGGCTTGGATTTAGGAAAGTACAAATTAGCATTCCTGAATGAATTAGTTGTATAGAAATAAAAGACTATATAAGTCACTGCATTAATTCCTTTAATTCCAATCCATCTATCACCCATTAGATATGGAATGAAATAAACCATCAAAGCCGCCATCCCAAGAAATCCGATTTGTTTTACAGAGTCAAAAGCCTTATTTATTGAAAAATCTTTTCCATTTACTTTTTTATCTGTTTTCATGCCCATGAAAAAATTGAAAACCCAGGCAATAAATAACGCGACAAAAACATAATAGATAGGGCTAATAAGAGTCAGTACGGAAATCCATACAGCGTAAAATAAAGGTTTCAATGACGTTTGCCAGATGTCAGCAAAGTAGTTTATTAGGTCTTTCATAACTTTCAATTAAAAAATATTTATTTCTTTTTCCTTTTCGTGGGCTCAACCGATTCTTTCTTTTTCGCCCAGTTGCTTGGGTCAAAGAAAAAGCGAATCTGATTGTATTCGTCAACTTCCAAGTCAACCCCCGCGAGTAATTCCCGGCTAATTTGAATAAGATCAATGTCACGATCAATGAGCATATCAGCTTCGTATTCCTTGAATAGTTCTTTCCTTTTCTCCTGTTCTTCGTCGCTCAACAAGGACAAACCAAATTGAAATATATCTCCCTCGATGGGTTTGTTATCTTTGTTCTCCCTGTAGGAGATTATCAAATCAAATACTTTCTTGTCGAGTTCGCTGAGTTCGGGAGATATTGCTTTATCGATAATTTTGTTGGCAGCTACTAAAACTTCAAGGTTATCAAATAGCACCATGAATAATGGTGTGTTCTTGATTTTATTCTCTTTGAAGTAATCCAACAGATGATTGACATCCTGTAACTTTGCTTTAATTAATCCTAGTATCATACAGTTATTTTTAAGCGTTAGTACCTTTTAATTCATCGAGAATTGCGTAAATGTCCGCTAGAATAGCCTGTTTGTCAGTCAAGGCACAATCGGCATTCAAATTCAGATTGATAGTTGGATTATCAGCGCAGCTAAAAACGCTAAAGCTCCCTAGCTGCACGTTATTAGCCGGGATTGCATCTCCATCTTTTTGTTGAGCTGTTTTTGTCACTATTCCATTCAGACTTGTTAGTTCGCTTCCCTGAATATTGTAATTCAGGTCATAATTTATGTCACCATTGCACGCATCTGCAATAATGCCCGTTTGTCGGGACTTTTCTCTAATTTTCATTGTTTTTGTTTTTTAAGTGTTTATAATTATTTCAATATCAAAGTCCAATTGCAATCCAAGTGACGCGGGTGTCTCCTGACCCGTTGTATATTCCCATGCCGTTGAGACTTACTGCGAACGTTACATTGTTTTGGCTTCCGTTATTGAAAGAAGTGGATGTTGTAGTGTTTTGACATCCAGTATAGAATATATAAGAGCTGAATGAGTTTGGAAATCTAATAGTAGTTTGAGCACCATTTTTCAAATCAACATAGCCCCATTGAATCATAAAACCATTTGAGAATTTTTGCCATCCTGATGTCGAAGAGAATCTATGGTCAGAATCCCAATTACCACCAGTAGCCAACAATTGAGATGCCGTGTACCCGCCAACCGTACTCGCATTTCCTGCGTTTGCTGCGTAGTTTACAGACCCCGCACTAGTCACATACCCTTTTGGATTTGCCGCATCGTATGGCGTGTAACCTAGTGCCGGTTGATAGTTCGACGGGTTGAAATTCCCATCGTGCCATAACGTTCTCCAAGGTCCGATGTCATTTGGACTTATGTTCCTCATATAAAATGCCGAGTGGTCCCAAAATCCTGAAGCTATTTGAAATTGATACTGATTGGAAGAGGAAGAACCATAGTGCGCATTGTTTATAATATGATACCATGTATTTGAGGGCGCACCAGTTGCAGATGAGCCATCATAAAATCCCGATGGTAGATATTGATTGAAATCTGCTAGATTTGTAGTTCTGTTACTATTTTGTCCTCGTACAAAATAATCAGCAGCAACACCACCCAAGTTTCCTGAGTTAGCTGCGTTAGCTGCGCCAGACGCATAACCTACACTAAAACTGCTTGCATTTCCTGTTAACCCTGCGCCATTTCCTGTAAATTGTCCATTAGCCACTATATTGTTAGCAACGAAACTAGCATTATTATAGGTTCTAACATAAGTACTATCAATAGCATAAATACCTACGGCATAACTTTGGTTATACCATCCACAGCTACCGCCCGAACGAAACCATCCATCAGTCCCAGTCGTCCAAGCATCTGCACCTTGTAACCTAGT
>Ga0302174_10000257_pt1 | contig 20243 bp, 11 predicted proteins | sample I_Fen_N3_2_FD_198789 | JGI IMG/M metagenome (GOLD analysis project Ga0302174, IMG submission 198789) | Peat permafrost microbial communities from Stordalen Mire near Abisko, Sweden - I_Fen_N3_2 | ecosystem: Environmental > Terrestrial > Soil > Wetlands > Permafrost | place: Sweden: Abisko... | reverse complement strand
GTAAAGGCTGTTGGTAGAAACACCGAGTCGTGCCGCAACCTCAGAAACAGGGTATCCCTGCTCGTTAATCTGTTTTACGGCTTCAGTTTTGAATTCTTCAGTGACATTTTTGGCTGACATAAACACTCCTTCATTGAGCCTCCATTATGAGGCAAAAAAGTGTCTACGAAACCCGGGTCTATTCACACCGTGGCATGTTCAATCACTTTCTCTTGATGAAAAATCCGTTTCAGTGACGGTCATTGTCGGTATTGCTGGGCACACCCAACTCACTTGTCCAACCTGCGGTAAATCACAGAGCGCTGGCTGACGGAATATAACAACTAGTGGCCTCACGAATCCCTGAATAACCTAATGCCGGAAGAGTACCGGTTGATGTGTGAAAACTCGGAAATCTCAAAAAGTCCGTGGAACTAAAGCTGGGATACTTACACTACATCAGAATCAAGGGCCGGTGGAAATATCTGTACCCTGCGCTCGATACTACGGGTCAAACTGTCGACTTCCTGCTGACCGCCAAACGGGACGCCGCCGCTGCATTGCGCTTCTTTCGCAAGGCCATTCGTCATCACGGCGAACCCGAGGTGGTCACTATCGATAAAAGTGGCGCCAACACGGCGGCCCTGACCACACTCAGCGCCAACAAACCAGAAGAAGAAGGGATGACCATCAGGCTGAGCAAGTACCTGAACAACCTGGTTTAGCAAGATCACCGGAATATCAAACGCCGAATACGGCCGATGTTGTGCTTCAAATCATTTCGGCGATCGCAGACGCTGTTAGCAGGCATCGAGTTGGTACAGATGATACGTAAAGGGCAATATCAGCATTCCGCCGGAGCGCATTTATCCCCGGCGGAACAATTTTATTTGTTGGCTGCCTGAGAAATTAGCAGCGCAACGTTTGCTGATTTGCCTACGCTAATGCGACAGAGCCACTTTTGTTTTGCCACGGGGTACCCAAACAGGGTTTGGGATGTGGTGATCTGATCCTGATTGCGGCCAAAAGTTCGATTTATTCAACAAAGCCGACTTACGGGCTTAAAACTGCCCGTAAGCAGTTAAAATATTTATACTAAATATTAAAAAAGGCGCTCACTAATCCAGAGTTCTTCAACCTGAATAATGTTAGATAGCTCAAATCCAACCATATCCTCTTTGAAATAATCACTCTGCATATATTTTCTATCTAATTCTTTGGCATCACTTTCTGAGGGGTAACTGACAATTGCTATCACCTTATCTGCATTAGCACCAGCACCCAGATAGACGTCATTTATTGCTATTCCAAACTTTGGAAGACTTGATAAATGTTTCATCCAGTGTTTTTGAAAATACTCTATTGCCGCAGTCTTATTCTTGAGTGTATAAATTCTTAATTGCTTCATGACTGTTCCTTATTGTTGTTTAGATAATTTACAGATTGCCTTTAGATGATGGTTTACACTCGATCATCTTTGATTGCTAGTAGAATTTCGTTCATTTCATGACTGAGACTAATACTGATGTGATGGGTAAACAGTATAATTAGAATATATGTAATCTAAATTTTTTGGTAATTCTAAACATTTGCATGAACGGACCTCTCAGTTCTCGGCTAAAAAAAACCCACATCGGACTGTGGGCTGGGAGTTGCAACTAACCGTCGTTCAGAACGGCCGGCAACAAACAAATGTGAGAACTGCTCGCTCTCGATCGCTAAGGTAACGGCTGACACTCTGCGGACACAGTCTTTTCTGGTAAGTAGTCGGTTAAGATGTATAAATTTGTTTGATCAGAATTTCACTTTCATTCGCATTAACAATTCATTAACCTTCAGAATATTTCACTGGGAATAATTTAAAAACACCACCAATTAGTTTGCTAAGTAACTATCTGTGCGCGATTTACAACTGCATGAAAAGTCAAAACACCCCTTACTTCCGTTACAAGTTAGAAGCAATAAGCCTATATTTGGAAGCATTTAAATACTATTGATAACAATAACCTTACTCAGCTAATACTCAACCTCTCGTATAGTGAATTACCAGTTGAGAACGATCATTCTCAACGTTTCAAAGAGAGTGAAATCTATGCGTCTGAAGTTTCTTTCTGTCAGTACGGTCGTACTGCTCTCCGCATGCGATGGTTCAGCAAGCTCCGCTTCTTATGCGGCCCAGATACCTTCCGTTGATGTTGTGACATTGCAAAGCCAGCCCGTTACCCTGACCACTAGTCTGCCTGGCCGTACTACAGCGGTCCGAAGTGCGGAAGTTCGCCCCCAAGTTACTGGTGTTATCCAGAAGCGCCTTTTTGTCGAAGGGAGCGAAGTCAAAGCAGGTCAGCAGCTCTATCAGATTGATCCATCGACCTATGTGGCGACATATGATCGTGCCATGGCGGCCTGGAAGAGTGCTGATGCCACATCCCGGCGCTATAAACCGTTAGTTGAGGCGCGGGCTGTGAGCCAGCAGCAATATGATGATGCTGTTGCTTCCGAACGCGAAGCCGCAGCAGATGTCGAAACCGCCCGGGTGAACCTGCAATATACCAAAGTGTACGCGCCGATCTCCGGACACATAGGCCGTTCGCTTTATACCGAAGGGGCGTTAGTTACCAGCGGGCAGACAGCATCGCTGACAACTATCGATCAGTTAGATCCCATCTATGTTGACGTCAGTGAATCTTCGCTGGATTTGTTGCGCTTACGTCGTGCTCTGGCTTCCGGCAAATTGCAGGCCGCCGGTGACAATGCCGCGCAGGCGCGACTAACGCTTGAAGACGGAAGCCAGTATCCCCTGCCTGGCAAACTGGAGTTTTCGGAAGTCACCGTGTCCCAAAGCACCGGTTCCGTCACCCTACGAGCCTCCTTTCCTAACCCTCACGACGAATTATTACCGGGTATGTTTGTTCATGCCGAGTTGCAACAGGGTGTGGATGACAAAGGTATTATGGTGCCGCAGGAGGCCATCATGCACGACGTGAAAGGGGCACCTTATGTGTATGTGATGAAAGCCGATAATACTGTCGAACAGCGTTCCATCACCACCGGTCAGATGATGAAAGGAGTGTGGTTAGTTACTCAGGGGGTGAATGGTGGCGACAAAGTGGTCACAGATGGATTACAGAACATCGGCCCCGGTTCGAAAGTGAACGCCAAAGAGCGACAGAACAACGCGCCGGCCGAACAGGCCAATCTCGCGATAACCGATCCTTCTGCGCAATAGGTGAGCTGAATGTCTACTTTCTTTATCAATCGTCCTATCTTCGCCTGGGTGGTCGCTATTGTCATCATGATCGCCGGCGCGTTGTCGATCATGAAACTGCCAATTAATCAGTATCCTAATATAGCCCCTCCGGCTATTTCTGTCAGCGTCACATACCCGGGTGCCTCAGCGGAAACCGCCCAAAACACCGTCGTTCAGGTAATCGAACAACAGCTAAACGGCTTGGATAATCTGCGTTATATCGAATCACAAAGTGACAGCGATGGAAGTGCGACCATTATTGCCACATTCGATCAGGGAACGGACCCCGATATTGCTCAGGTTCAGGTGCAGAACAAAGTTTCTCTCGCTGAATCACAGTTGCCGACTGAAGTGAACAATCAGGGTATTCGCGTTGCCAAATATCAGTCCAACTTTATGCTTCTGGTCAGCCTGATCTCGACTGATGGCAAGATGAGTAACTCGGATCTGAGTAACTTGCTGGTGACCAAGCTGGAAGACCCAATCGTTCGAACCAAAGGTGTCGGAGACTTCCTGTTACTCGGCTCAGAATACGCTATGCGTATTTGGCTGGATCCGGCAAAATTGTACAAATATCAGCTAATACCCAGCGATGTAAGTGCAGCCATTGAAGCCCAAAATGTGCAGGTTTCTTCCGGTTCTCTCGGCGGCCTTCCGACAGTAAAAGACAGTAAGCTTAGCGCGACCGTCATCGGTAAAACCCGTTTTGACAGCATCAGTCAGTTCAAAAACGTGCTGCTGAAAGTGAACGCCGACGGTTCACAGGTGCGCTTGAGCGATGTTGGGAATGTCGATTTAGGACCGGAAAGTTATTCGATTTCATCCACCTTCAATGGCAGCCCTTCAACAGCAATTGCACTGCGTCTGGCGAGTGGTGCAAACGTTCTCGACACAGACAAAGCTGTCAGAGCAACCGTTGCTGGACTGGCTTCCTCACTGCCTGCCGGGGTGAAAGTCGAATATCCTTACCAGACTGCGCCGGTAGTGAGCGCCTCAATTGAAGAGGTAGTCAAAACGCTCTTTGAAGCCATTGTTCTGGTGTTCTGCGTGATGTTGCTGTTCCTGCAAAACTTTCGCGCAACGCTTGTGACCACGCTGGTGGTGCCAGTTGTTCTGCTTGGCACCTTCGGTATTCTGGCCGCTGCGGGATATTCCATCAACACCCTGACCATGTTCGGAATGGTTCTGGCGATTGGTCTTCTGGTCGATGATGCTATCGTAGTCGTCGAAAACGTCGAGCGCGTGATGATGGAGGAGAAACTGTCACCCAAAGACGCCACGATTAAATCAATGAAACAGATTCAGGGGGCACTGTTCGGCATCGCACTTGTACTCTCTGCCGTATTAGTTCCAATGGCATTCTTTGGGGGATCGACCGGGATTATTTACCGTCAGTTCTCTATCACCATCGTTTCCGCAATGGTGTTATCCGTGATTATGGCGCTGATTTTCACCCCCGCACTGTGTGCCACAATCATAAAACATAGCGATGAGGAGAAATCTCGAAAAGGCTTCGCCGGCTGGTTCAACCGCAACTTCGACAAAGGTACAATGCGTTATACCCAAGCTGTAGGCACGGTGATAACCCGGCGTCGTCTCTTTATGGCGGGGTATTTTCTGATTGTTATCGCCACGGGTTTTATGTTCACTCGTGTGCCAACGACCTTTCTGCCGGATGAAGATCAGGGCGTCATGATGATTCAGGTCACGCTGCCTCCAGATGCGTCTGCGGAACGTACCCAGAGAGTGCTCGATACCGTGCGCCAATATCTGCTAGATAAAGAAGGTGGTGCTGTGTCTTCGGTGTTCACCGCTAACGGATTCAGTTTTGCAGGGCGCGGGCAGAATGTGGGTATCGCTTTTGTTCAGTTAAAAGACTGGGCGCAACGCCCGGATGCAGCACAAAACGTTCAGGCCTTGGCAGGTCGGGCAATGGAATATTTTTCGACCATCAAAGACGCCCGGGTGTTCGCTTTCGTTCCGCCAGCAGTGATGGAGTTAGGTAATGCCACCGGTTTCGATTTCTTCCTGCAGGACACCAATGGTAAAGGGCATGAAGCCTTAATGGCGGCGCGTAACCAATTTCTTCAACTGGCCTCGCAGGACAATCGTCTTATCGCAGTGCGTCCGAATGGTATGGAAGATGAACCGCAATACCAGCTGGAAATTGATGATGAGCGTGCACAAGCGTTGGGCCTTAGTCTTGATGACATCAACAATACAGTGTCTGCAGCATGGGGCTCTGCATACGTGAACCAGTTCATGTATGACAGCCGCGTTAAGCGCGTGTACATCCAGGGAAAAGCGGCTTCCCGCGTTACGCCTGAAGATCTTAACAACTGGTATTTTCGTAATACCAGCGGTGCCATGGTGCCGTGGAGCGCTTTCGGCAGCGGAAAATGGGTCTATGGTTCACCGAGATATGAGCGTTTCAACGGTATGTCTGCAGTCGAGCTGATGGGCTCACCAGCACCTGGCTACAGTTCGGGCGACGCCAACGCCGCTGTCATGGAAATCGCCGCCAAACTGCCTCCGGGCTACAAGGTCGCGTGGCACGGTCTGAGCTATGAAGAGAAACTGTCAGGCTCACAAACACCAGCGCTGTATTCGTTGTCGATCATCGTCGTATTCTTATGTCTGGCAGCTCTGTATGAAAGTTGGTCCATTCCTTTCTCCGTCCTGCTAGTTGTCCCTCTGGGTATTTTAGGCACCATCGGCGCCGTGCTGCTGCGGGGTTTGTCGAACGATGTCTTCTTCCAGGTTGGACTATTAACCACAGTTGGGCTGGCGGCTAAGAATGCCATATTAATTGTAGAGTTCGCTAAAGAGTTACACGAGCGGGAAGGAATGTCAGTGATTGATGCCGCTGTCGAAGCTGCCAAGCTGCGCATCCGTCCAATCATCATGACCTCGATGGCTTTCATTCTCGGCGTACTTCCGATGACTATTTCTAACGGAGCTGGAGCAGGTAGCCAGCATTCTATCGGTACTGCCGTAGTGGGCGGGATGATCACCGCGACCTTCCTGGCGATCTTCTTCGTTCCAATGTTCTATGTGACAGTGGTGAATCTGTTTACCCGTAATTCAAAGAGCAAAGAAAAGGCACAGTCAGCTATTGAGGCATCACACCATGAATAATCCGCATTCCGCGCTGTCACTGTTAGTTGCGTTTTCGATCACTCTGCTGGCGGGGTGCACAATGGAGCCCGCCTACCAACGGCCAGCGCTGCCTGTTGCCGGAAACTGGGATGGGGCGAATCCCGGCGCTGCGCAAGCGCAGAATATCGGCTGGAAAACATTTTTCAACCAATGGAAGATGAACCAGCTAATTGCTATGTCCCTCGAGAATAACCGCGACTTACGAGTTGCTGTGCTTAATGTAGATAATGCGCGCGCCTCCTTCCAGATTGACCGCGCCGCACTGCTGCCAACGCTGGATGCCAGCGCAGGGGAAACCAGCCAGCATTTGCCAGGGGGACTGTATTCGACACAAAGCACCGGGCCGGCAACATATCAGCAATACAGCGCCAATTTGGGAGTGACATCCTATGAAGTCGATCTCTTTGGCCGCGTGCGCAGTTTGCGCGATAAGGGGCTTGAAACGTTCCTCGCAACCGAAGCGACTCAGCGTGCCACACAAATCACCTTGGTATCCGAAGTGGCGTCAGGCTACCTGACTCTTGCTGCGGATAACGACTTGTTGAAACTGGCGATCAGTACCGCTAACAGTCAGAAAAACTCCTATGACCTGACTAAACGCAGCTACGATTCCGGCATAAGTACATCCCAGGATCTGGTTCAGGCCGAAACCACGGTGCATGCGGCGCAGGCCGATATCGCACAATACACGCGACAAGTACGTCAGGATGTCAATGCGCTGACTTTGCTGGTCGGAACATCTATCCCGCAGCATTTTCTGGCAGATGCCACCTTACAGGACGACTGGAAATTCCCGCAGACGCCCTCCGGTTTACCCTCCGATCTGCTGACTCGACGCCCTGATATTATCTCGGCCGAACATACGCTAAAAGCAGCCAATGCCAACATTGGTGCCGCGCGTGCTGCATTCTTCCCCAGCATTACGCTGACGGGCAGCGCTGGGTCTGAAAGCGGCAGCCTGAGCAAATTATTCAACGGAGGTACGGGCACATGGTCATTTATGCCGTCAATTAATATCCCGATTTTTGATGGAGGCGTGAATCAGGCAAACTTGGATATTGCTAAAGATACCAAAAAAATTGATATCGCTAATTACGAGAAAGCTATTCAAACGGCGTTTAAGGAAGTCTCGGATGGTTTAGCTGGTGAAGCGACCTATAAAGAAGAAATGCTGGCTCGCAAACAGGATGCAGATGCTAACCAGAAAAATTACGATCTCTCTCAGATGCGTTTCAAAGGTGGTGTTGATAATTACCTAAGTGTTCTGGTCGCCCAGCGTTCACTTTACTCTGCCCAACAAACACTCATCACAACGAAACTTGCTCAACTGAATCAGGATATAAACTTGTTTAAGGCATTGGGGGGGGGATGGAAGAAATGATGTCCCTGATGTGACTTATATGCAACTGTAAGTACACCTGTTTTAGTTCCAGACACTTTTTGAGATTTCCGACTTTTCAACCATCAGCCGATACTCTCCCGGCGTCAGTTTCTTCAGATATTCATGAGGGCGCTCGCTGTTGTATTCGAGCAGCAAGCGCTCTGTGATTACTCTGACTTCATTCAGTGTCCTGAAAAGGTAAAAGTCTAGGATTTCAGTCCTGTATATCCGGTTAAAACGTCCCATAAAAGCATTCTGCGTTAGCTTACCGGGTTTTATAGATTCAAGCATTACGCCATGTTCTTCTGCCCATTATGCCAGAACCAGTGATATCAGTTCTGGCACGTTATCAATCCTCATCTTCAGTGGATAACCACGATCAGCCACTACTCTGTCCAGACCCGCACGACGCGTTGGGCCGGGATTTTCAGGTCAATTTCTATCGCCAGCGCCTCACGATTAAAATCATCCACTACGTTGAAGGTCCGAAAGCGTGACCACAGACCAGCGCGTCGTGCATAAAATCAATCGAACAACTCTGGTTGATGGCTTCCGGTGTTGCCAGCGGAGCCGGGTTGCGCACCGGCAGACGTTGCCCTGCCTGCGCTTTAGGGATGTCTTCTGATAACCACCCGTGACTCCTACGCACTTTATGGCGAATGCCCCTCTCTTAAATCTTTTTTAGTGCCCTGCTTCCAGCGATTTTCTTATCCATAACGCAATCCTTATCTGGACAGCTAAACAAGGTTTTTTAGCTAAGGATTAGCTATTTCCTCTTTCATAGCTGTACAGATAAACTATAAGCCGCAGCTCCACGCCATGCTCATAAGCCCACTGGTCAAGTGCTCTGCAGGTAAACTCAGGCCCCTGGTAAGTTCTTATCGTCGCCGGATAGCCGCGAAACAGCGCAATGCTGTCCAGAATACGCGTGACCTGCACGCTTTAAATCCCAAAGGCAACAGTGACCGTCAGGCATTCCTTCGTGAAGTCATCCACGCAGGTAAGATACTTGATCCTGCGACCGGTGGCCAATGCGTCCATGACGAAATCCATCGACTAGGTCAATTGGACGCCGCCGGGCTGAGCTGCGGCAGACGTTCTGCTGCCAGATGCGGCAGACGTTCTGCTGCCAGATGCGGCGGTAGCTAAAACGCCTGTGCTCCAGTGCACTTGGCGTGTTACAGCCGGCAAAGAAGATTGTTCCGAGTTCCCCCCCGCTGCATTCATCTCACAGGCCAGATCGGGTATATTGGTACGCAGATCACAAAAATCCCTCAAAGGAAGATACCGAACTATGCGTTATCGTTTTACCCTTGCTGCCGTTGCAGCCGTTTTTGCACTGGCAGGATGTGCAAAACCGAAAACCGCAGACCAAGCACCGGCTTTCGATTTCGGTTCGACGCGCGTGACCGTAACGCATATCCCGACGAAAACCGATGATGGCACCAAACTCTACGTGACCGTTGATGGCAAAGATGCCGGCGCGCTGGGGATCGGCGAAAGCCTTGAAGTGCGTGTGCCGCAAGGCTCGCATAAAGTGGGTGGCTATGCCCGCTCACTGATTGGCCGCGTGACGATTTCACCTGTTGACGTCACCACCTCGAACGACGCCATCAGCCACGTGACATATTCGGTGGCGGATCTCAAACCGACGTTCCTGGTTCGCGCGCAAACCCCAATTCCGAAACCTAAGGCAGAGAGCATCCCGCTCGATCCGATCCCAACCCTACCGAAGATTGAAATGGAAACCCCGGCAGCGGCCGGGCAGACACAAGCTGAAACGCCAGTGGCAACTGAAGCGACTCAGCCGACGCAGGCAGCAACACCTGCTGCGCCGGTAACCCCGCAGCAGGCGCAGACCGCAGCACCCGTGACGACCCCGCCGACGCAGACTGAAACATCGGCGACGCCAAAAGTCACTGAAGTGACGCCGACCACTCAGTCGCAGACCAAGCAAACACCGCAAGAGTCTGAAAAGCCGGAAGTCACTGACCTGACGCCGGCTCCGCAGGCGTAGTTCTGAATATCCTCACCGCGGGTTCACAACGAATCCGCAGTAATACTCCTCAAAACTTCACCACCGCCCCAAGCTCAATCACCCTGTTCGGCGGAATATGAAATTGCTCGGGCGCACGCAGCGAGTTGCGTTGTAACACCTGAAACAGCTTGCCACGGGCTTTTAAATACCACGGCCGCGGCTCGCCAAGTGTGAAGGTATCGCGCGACATAAAGAATGATGTCTCATTCATCGTGCATTTCAGCCCTTCCAGTCCGCAGCGGTAAAGAATGTCCTCCACGTTCGGCTTTTCGCGCCAGCCATAACTCGCTACCACGCGCCAGAACGTGGGCGAGAGCTGCTCGATCGTCACTCGCCGGACGTTATGAACGTAGGGTACGTCCGTGGTGATCATAGTCAGCAGTATCACTCTTTCATGCAAAATTTTGTTGTGTTTGAGGTTGTGTAACAGCACCAGCGGGACTTCATATAGCCCCCGGGACATCACCACGGCGGTGCCGGGAACGCGTTTAGGCGGTGCTTTTTCAAGTGAGACGATAAGAGATTCCAGCGCTTCGGGATCCTGACGTAAACGTCGCAGCAGCCGCGAACGCTCGGTTTTCCACGTCAGCATAACCACCAGAATGGTCAGGCCGATCGCCGCCGGCAGCCAGCCGCCGGAGAACAGTTTGGTCAGATTGGCGGCAAACAGCGGCACATCAATCAGCAGCAACAGCGCCATCACCGCCCCGCCCAGCCAGGTTTTCCATCCCCAATTTTTCACCATGACAATGCCGATCAACAAAGAGGTGATAACCATCGTACCGGTGACCACAATTCCATACGCCGACGCCAGATTGCTTGAGTGCTTAAAGCTGAGGATAGCAATCAGCACCGCGACGTACAGCAGCCAGTTGACCACCGGAATGTAGATCTGCCCGGATTCGACATCGGAGGTATAGATGATGCGCATCGGGGGTAAATAACCTAACCGCACGGCCTGACGGGTCAGGGAGAAGACTCCGGAAATCACTGCCTGAGAGGCAATCACGGTCGCCAGCGTTGCCAGTACCAGCAACGGGATCAGCGCCCAGCCGGGTGCGAGCAGGAAAAACGGGTTTTGAATGGCTTCGGGATGACTGAGCAACAACGCGCCCTGACCGAAGTAGTTCATCACCAGCGCAGGGCCGACCAGCGCAAACCACGCGATACGGATGGGTTTTTTACCAAAGTGCCCCATATCGGCGTACAGCGCCTCACCGCCGGTGACCGACAGCACCACCATTCCAAGTGCGAAGAATGACATGGTTTTGAATTCGACAAAGAAATGTACCGCCCAGTAAGGATTCAGCGCCTGAAGCACAGTCGGATTACGCATAATACCGGCTATGCCAAGCACTCCCAGCGTGATAAACCACACCACCATGACTGGCGCGAAGATTTTTCCCACCGTAGCGGTGCCATTTTTTTGGATGAAAAACAGCAGTGTTAACACCGCAATCGAAGCAGGAATGATAAAGCGGTCGAAGGACGGAGCAATGAGCTCAAGACCTTCAATAGCGGAAAGCACCGAGATAGCGGGCGTGATGACGCCATCGCCGTAGAAGAAACTGCCACCGACCAGCCCGAGAAACATAATGACAGGCACCCAACGCGGACTCAGGTTACGCACGGCCAGCGACATCAGGGTGAGAATCCCCCCTTCACCGTCGTTATCTGCGCGCATGACGAAGATGATGTACTTGACTGAAACCACCAGCATCAGCAACCAAAAAATAAGCGACAGAAATCCGAACAGAGAACTTTGGGTTAGGGTGATACCCGCCTGTGCGGTCAGACATTCCCGCAGGGTATAGAGCGGGCTGGTTCCGATATCACCATAAACCACGCCGATGCAGGCACCTGCCGCACTGAGAAGTGACGACTTATTTTGTATTTGTTTCATGAGTCTTCGCCATGTTTTAAGGCTGCCTTTGCAGCTCCATTCACGGAGTATAGATGCTACAACTTTCTTTCCCCTGAAACCGACCCACAATCTTTCCTCCCAGAGGGACAAAGAAATAAGACAACCTGCAAAAATACATGAGCGCGTAAATTATTTTGCTACCTCACCTTTTTCTGACTTTCCCCCTAATACCCTCGTTAAATTGAAGCCTTTTCATACAAATATAGCCTGTGCTAACTTTCTTAGCATCAACTATAACCAATTGAATATTATGGCTTTTTTTATTTAAAATTTTATGGCAAACTGCGCCCCTCTTTTAATAAACCGCCTTTTGCCTTGCAAAAGGTCTGATTGGTCTGTTTTATGCAATTTTATACGGTCATTATTCTGGCGTTTGGTATGTCAATGGATGCCTTCGCGGCGGCTATCGGAAAGGGTGCAGCCCTGCACAGGCCACCGCTGAAAGAAGCATTACGCACCGGGATTATTTTTGGGGTGATTGAAGCCATAACGCCAGTGATCGGATGGGCGATCGGTCTTGCTGCGACGCAATTCATCATGGAGTGGGATCACTGGGTCGCGTTCATCCTTCTTTTAGTGCTGGGTTTACGCATGATTTGGGAAGGATTTAGAAAGGATAAATCTGAAGAGGTGGACGTCCCGCTTCGCCACGGGTTTTGGTTACTGGTAGCCACGGCAATTGCCACCAGTCTCGATGCCATGGCCGTTGGCGTCGGTCTTGCCTTCCTTCAGGTGAATATTCTGGTGATGGCGCTGACCATTGGTGCGGCAACCACTATCATGGCCACTTCAGGCATGCTGCTCGGCCGCTTTCTTGGCGCGGCTATCGGCAAATGGGCCGAAGTGCTGGGCGGTGTAGTGCTTATCGGTATTGGCTCGTCGATCCTCGTCGAACATCTTGGTTTGCTGAACTGACATCCCGACACAGACAGAACAGACATGACAAAGGAAACCTCGGTTCCCTTTGTCATGTTTTGCGACAGTCCCCTCACCCCTCAGCTTTTCGCCGCTGAAACCGGTAACACCGACCCCTTGAAGTTCTCATTAATAAACTGCGCGACCTGCGGTGATTCCAGATCTTTCGCAAGTTGCTTAATGCGCGGATCATTTTGCAGTTTTTCCGTGGTCACCAGAATATTGGCATACGGATTACCCTGCGCTTTTTCCAGACCCAGTGCGTCTTTCGCCGGGGTGAGCCCTGCTTCCAGTGCAAAGTTACCGTTAATTACGGCCAGATCGACGTCCGGCAAAGAGCGCGGGATCTGCGGCGATTCCACTTCAAGAATCTTCAGATTCTTCGGATTAGCAGCGATGTCGCGCGGTGTGGCCTGGTTCTTAGCCGGATCGTTAAAGCCTGCCTTCAGGGTAATCAGCCCCTGATTTTGCAGCAAATACAGCGCGCGGCTCAGATTGGTTTCATTATTGGGTACCGCGACAGTGCCGTTTTGTGGCACCTCAGCGTAACTTTTATGACGGCTTGAATACACACCGAGCGGTTCGATATGCACCTGCGCCGCTACTACAAACTTCACGTTCAGCGCCTTTTCCTGCGACAGCAGGTACGGCACGTGCTGGAAATAATTGGCATCAATATCGCCATGCGCCAGCAACTCATTCGGATTCAATCCACTCGGGATTTCGATAACCTTCAGATTAAGGCCTGGATCGATTTTCTGCACATATGCCAGAATCTCCGCATGAGGCACTGCATCTGCCTGCACCCGCAAAGGCTCCGCTGCCCACGCAGAGATTGAAGAAAGCAGCACGGCGATGGCCGATAAACGCCCGGCAAAAGACCAGGATATAGACCGCGACACGACCCCATTTTTAAACATAAGAATTTCCTTCAGATAAGCTTTCAGAATAAGTGTGATTGCGGCGTCTCGCCCCAGACAATCCTATGCTGCCATATCTGATCACAATGACTTATGCCCATTTATTCCTTCGATATCTGGAAAATTGAGATGCTGAGTGACGGCCAATGCATGGTCAGTTGCGCGGTCGGCAACTCCCGTGATTCAGCATGGAATGAGCTATTGAATCTTCACCTCACGCCGCGCCCATACACCAGCGACTGCGGGCCGATCTCTGAAATAGATTTCGCACCGGTCAGCGTCATCGCCACCCGCATTTCCTTTTCGATAAGCGTCAGCAAATTAATCACGCCCGCTTCTCCCGCCGCAGCCAGTGCGTAGACAAATGCGCGGCCCAGCAACACGCTGTCAGCGCCCAGCGCGATCATGCGTACCACGTCCAGACCAGTACGAATGCCGGAATCGGCCAGGATCTTGATATCCCCTTTCACTGCGTCAGCGATAGCCGGTAAGGCGTGCGCGGTAGAAAGTACGCCGTCGAGCTGGCGACCACCGTGGTTGGAAACCACGATACCGTCTGCGCCGAACTTCACCGCATCTTTGGCATCTTCCGGGTCAAGAATGCCTTTGATGATCATCGGGCCTTTCCAGAACTCGCGGATCCACTCGAGGTCTTTCCATGAGATAGAGGGGTCGAAGTTCGCGCCCAGCCAGCCGATATAATCTTCCAGAGTAGTGGGTTTACCGCGATACGCCGATACGTTGCCGAGATCGTGTGGCTTGCCGTTCAGGCCGACGTCCCAGGCCCATTGCGGATGCGTCACTGCCTGCAACATGCGGCGGGCGGCGGCGTTCGGACCGCTCATACCGGAATGCGCGTCGCGATAACGCGCGCCGGGTACCGGCATATCGACGGTAAAGACCAGCGTTTTCACACCCGTAGCCTGTGCGCGTTCCAGCGCATTGCGCATAAATCCGCGATCTTTTAAGACGTAAAGCTGAAACCACATTGGCCGGTCGATGGCGGGCGCCACTTCCTCGATCGGGCAAACCGAAACCGTAGATAACGTGAAGGGAATACCTTTTTTCGCAGCGGCGCGGGCGGCCTGCACTTCGCCACGCCGGGCGTACATGCCGGTCAGGCCCACGGGCGCGAGGATAACCGGCATCGCCAGTTTTTCACCGAACAGCTCCGTCTCAAGGCTTAATTCCGACATGTTTTTCAGGATGCGCTGACGCAGGGCGATATCGGCCAGATCGGCGGTGTTGCGCCGCAGGGTATGCTCGTTGTAAGCCCCCCCGTCGATGTAGTGGAACAGAAACGGCGGAAGTTTGCTTTTTGCCGCCGCCCGGTAGTCCGTTGAAGCAGAAATAATCATCGTAGTTTCTCGTTATTGTTGTTTTGATAAACGTTGTAGTGGTACAGGTCGTGCCCAGCAAGTGTAGTTTATATAAATCAAGGTGATGGAAATTAAACCAACGAGATCGCCATAAACAGACTAAGCTCAAGAGAGACGCTCGCTATCAGGCGCCTTGTCCGAAATGCCTCCCTGCCCCTGACCCCTTTTCTTATTATGTGAACTCTTATCGCAGCTCAGGCAACTGCCTTCTCGGGTCCGCATAAGGAATGTTGACGTGAAAAATGCTGTTTTCAGTTGGTTCAAAAGTAAAGGAGCACCACCTGCATCACCGGCAACCCGACGTCACCGCGCCAGCGCGCTTGCACAGTCCTCGCCGATCCGCGCCGAGCTTTTTTCGGCTGACCAGATGGAACGCTACGGCGGAAAACTGGCCCTTTCTCATAAATTATCCAAAAAGAAACTTCCCTACTATTTACTCAAACGCCTCGACGACAACGAGAAGGTGTTAACGCGCAGCTGCCTGATTTTAAGCAGCGGCGAAAAAGCCACTATCACGCCTGCCGGTGAGTGGCTGCTGGATAACTACTATCTGATCGAAGAACAAATCCGCGTCGTGCGCCAGTTGCTGCCAAAGAATTTTGGTAAGGGCCTGCCTTTACTTGGATCTCCGCATTTTTGCCCGCGCATTTACGATATCGCGACCGAAGTGGTCAGCCACAGTGATGGCCTGTGGGACATCAAAACGCTGACCCGTTTTCTCTCGACCTATCAGAGCGTCCGCCCACTGACGCTCGGCGAGCTGTGGGCGTTTCCGGGGATGTTGCGCCTGGCGCTGATTGAAAATCTGCGTCGCGTCAGTATTGAAGTGGCTAATGCCCAGAAAGAACGCAATCTGGCGGATTTTTGGGTCAATAAATTGCTGGACAGCGCTGAGAACGATCCGGCCAGTCAGATCATCGTGATTGCCGACATGGCGCGTACTAATCCGCCGCGCACCAGCGCATTTGTCGCCGAACTGGTTCGCCGTCTGCAAGGGCATGGCTCGATGCTGGCACTGCCGCTGACCTGGGTAGAACAACGCCTCAGTGAGGTCGGGCTGACGCAGCGCGAAGTCATCGATAAATTTAATCAGCAGCTGGCGGCCAATCAGCTGACGGTCAGTAACAGCATCATGGGATTACGCCAGCTGACTGAAATGGACTGGGCGGATTTCGCCGAGAATCTCAGCGTTGTGGAGAAAATCCTGCGCACTGATCCGGCAGATATTTACGCCACGATGCACTTTGACACGCGCGATAATTATCGCCATCAGATCGAACGTCTTTCGCGCAATTCCCCGCATGACGAAGCCGCCGTTGCCGCCCGTGCGGTGGCGCTGGCGCAACAGCCCGGTGATTCTTATCAGCAGCAGCACGTCGGTTTTTATCTGATAGGCCCAGGCCGCGCGGCACTCGAAAAAGATCTCGGGGTGCGCTATTCGTTGCAGATCCGCGCCCGCGCCAAACTCAGCCAGACACCGCTTCTCTCGTGGCTCGGCAGCCTGTTGTTGCTGACCACCGCCGTGACTGCCGATGCGCTGTTCCGTACCGGTCATCCGGCCAGTAACTGGCTTTGGTGGGCGATGCTGGTGCCGGTGGTGTTAGTCGCCAGCCAGTTCGCACTCAATCTGCTCAGTGAAATCACCACCCGCAGCCGTATGCCGCAACCCTTGCCGCGGCTGGAATTTGCCGGCGGAATTCCCGAAAATGCCAGCACGCTGGTGGTCATCCCCTGCCTGCTCGGCAGCCGCAAGAATATCGACGAGCTGATAAACAGCCTCGAGGTGTGTTATCTCGGCAACGTCCTGCCGTATCTGAATTTCGCGTTGCTCAGTGATTTCCATGACAGCAAAGAACAGCATGATCCGGGCAACGATGACCTGCTGGCCTACGCCGCGCAGCAGACGCAACTGCTCAACCGCCGCTATCCTGCCACCGAAGGAGCACGTTTCACCCTGTTGCATCGCGACAGTGAAATGAATGCACCGCAGGGCGTGTGGATGGGTTATGAGCGCAAGCGCGGCAAGCTGAATGCGCTTAACCACTGGCTGCGTGAAAGGGGCGAACCTTTCTCGCTGATCGAAGGCAGCACACAGGCACATTTGCGGCAGGTGAAGTACGTCATCACGCTCGACAGTGATACCGTACTGCCGCGCGCGACGGCGCATCAGCTGGTGGCCGCAATGGCGCACCCGCTCAATCATCCGGTATACGACGAACAGCGCCATCTGGTGGTTTCCGGTTACGCGATCCTCCAGCCACGTCTGGCAGAAGAAATTCCCGCTCATGGTCAGGGACGCTATGCCGCCCTGTGCAGCAGCGTACCGGGTAACGATCCTTATTCGTCGATGTCATCGGACATTTATCAGGATTTATTCGGCGAAGGCTCGTTTGTCGGCAAGGGGATTTACGACGTGGATATGTTTATCCGCGCCAACGAAAACACCTGCCCGGAAAATCTGGTGCTCAGCCACGATCTGCTGGAAGGCTGTTACGCCCGTTCGGGAATGCTCAGCGATGTGGTGCTGTACGAACAATATCCCGATCATTATCTGGCGGATGTGGCCCGTAAAACCCGCTGGATACGCGGTGACTGGCAGTTACTGAACTGGCTGCGTTTTCGGGTGCGGCAGGAAGACGGCCAGCGCTGCCCAAATCCGCTGACCCCTCTCTCGCGCTGGAAATTGTTTGATAACCTGCGCCGTAGTCTGGTCGCGCCTGCTTTTTTAGTGATCATCTTCTGCACCGTGAGCCTGGTGCCCAACAAGCTTTACTGGCTTGGATTTATCGCCGTAATGCTGCTGTTCCCGGTGCTGGTCGCGCTGGTGCTGGATTTGATGAATAAAGGCCCGCGCCGCAAACTTATCCTGCATCTGAAAAGCGTGGCCTCCGCCACCGTCAGCCGCCTTTCACGCATTTTTGTGACGTTAATGACGCTGCCGCACGAAGCGGTGTATTCCGTACAGGCAATTTTGCAGACGCTGTGGCGGCTGGGCGTCAGCCACCGTCATCTGCACGAATGGTCTAGCGTGAAGGTCGGCAGTAAAAGCCGCGCGCATTCGCCGGAGTATTTCTATCTGCGGATGTGGGCGAACCCGCTGGCGGGGATCGCTGTCGTGATGCTGCCTGCGCTGACGAATCCGCCGCTGGTCTGGGGGGTGTTTCCCCTTGGCGTTTTGTGGTTCCTCGCCCCGCGCATCCTGTGCTGGCTGAGCCAGCCCGCCCCGCCTCCGGCAGCCAATCTGGATGCAGAACAGCGGATATTCCTGCGTCAGGCTGCGCGTCAGACGTGGTCATTCTTTGAGACGTTTGTGACAGCGCAGGAAAACTGGCTGCCGCCGGATAATTATCAGGAAATTCCAAACCCTGTGATTGCGCACCGCACGTCGCCGACCAATATCGGCCTTTCTCTGCTGGCAAACATTACCGCCTGGGATTTCGGTTATCTCACGCAGGGCGAGGTGTTATTGCGCACCGGGCAAACGCTCGATACGCTGGATAAACTCGAGCATTATCGTGGCCATCTTTATAACTGGTACGATACCCGCACGCTTGAACCGCTCAACCCGCGCTACATTTCCAGCGTCGACAGCGGCAATCTCGCCGGACATCTGCTGACCCTCAGCACCGGCCTGCACCTGTGGCGTCGTCAGCCTGCGATGAATATTCCGCAGTGGCTGACCGGCATTGAAGACACTCTGTACATGGCCGAAAATAAATACGGCGCGGCGCCGATGGCCAAACTCCGCGAGAGCTGGACACTGGCGGCTGACGCAAAAGGCGAGGCCATTTTCGATAGCCTGCGCTCGATGCGGGCACTGATCTCTTCATCCGCAGAAGGCTGGCTGCAACAGCTCGCGTTGCAGCTGGATGCAGGACTTGCCGAGTGGAATGAATTTTATAGCTGGCTGTCCCCGCAAGCCCATGACGAACCGCTTCCCACGCTGCTCTGGCTGGCGCAGCAGGACGCGCTGACGTCGCCGGGTTTATCGCGCGCTATCGGGCTGGCGCGTCAGCGTCTGGATATTATCAGCGAACTGGAACAGCGCCTGAACGAACACGCGCACATGGATTTCCGCTTCCTGTACGACAACACCACGCATTTACTGACTGTCGGTTACAACTGCGACGCGCACAAGATGGACAGCGGAAAGTACGATCTGCTGCCATCTGAAATCCGCCTGACCAACTACGTGACCATTGCGACGAACCAGCTGCCGCAAAAAAGCTGGTTCGCGCTGGGACGCTTATTCACCGTGATCGACAAACAGCCGTCGCTGATGTCGTGGAGCGGGTCGATGTTTGAGTACCTGATGCCGCAACTGGTGATGCCATCTTATCCGGACACGCTGCTGGTGCAAATGTGCCAGACCGCCGTTGACCGGCAGATAGCCTGGGGGAAAGAGAACAATGTCCCGTGGGGGATTTCGGAATCAGCGTATGCTGCATTCGATATCAACCAGAATTATCAGTATCACGCGTTTGGCGTGCCCGGCCTCGGGCTGAAACGCGGGCTCGGCGAAGACATGGTGGTCGCACCCTACGCAACCATGATGGCGCTGATGATCCGTCCGCAAGAAGCCTGTCTGAATCTGGTCGAGCTGGAAAATCGCGGCGCGCGCGGCGAATATGGCTTCTACGATGCGCTGGATTACAGCCCTTCACGGCTGGTTCGCGGACAGATTTATATCGTCGTGCACTCTTACATGGCGCACCACCAGGGGATGGGATTCATCGCGTTGGCCAATGTGCTGCTGGACTCACCGATGCCCGCGCGGTTTGCAGCCAATGCGGCATTCCAGTCCGCGCGCCTGTTATTGCAGGAACGCGTGCCGGATGCGGTCGAACTTTACAGCCCGCGCCGTCACTTCGAGTCTCACGACAGCACACTGCAAAAAGTGAACGTCGAACTGCGTGAATTCGTCGACGTGGACAGCCCGTCGCCTGAAGTTCAGCTGCTTTCCAATACGAATTATCATCTGATGGTGACGCAGGCGGGGGGCAGCGTCAGCCGCTGGAAAGACCTCACGCTCACCCGCTGGCGGGAAGATGCGACGCGCGATAATCGCGGCATCTTCTGTTATATCAGCGATCCGGCGACCGGCGAAGTGTCCAGCAACAGCTGGCAACCGGCAGGTAAGCAAAAAGGGTCTTATCACGCGGTGCTGACCGACTCCGGTGCGGAATTTACCCGCACACAGGGCTCGCTGACGATGAATACGCACATTGTGGTGTCACCGGAAGACGACGTCGAAATCCGCCGCATGACGGTCACTCACCACGGCCGCCGTCCGCGCACGCT
>Ga0302174_10000253_pt1 | contig 20373 bp, 24 predicted proteins | sample I_Fen_N3_2_FD_198789 | JGI IMG/M metagenome (GOLD analysis project Ga0302174, IMG submission 198789) | Peat permafrost microbial communities from Stordalen Mire near Abisko, Sweden - I_Fen_N3_2 | ecosystem: Environmental > Terrestrial > Soil > Wetlands > Permafrost | place: Sweden: Abisko... | reverse complement strand
GGCTTGGGCCAACGGCTGGTGGAAGCCGCTTCGGCGGACATGAAACGGGTCGGTGTGCTGCGCATGTTCCTGTTCGTCGACGATGCTAACCTTGCCGGCAAACGTTTTTGGAGTGCCCAGGGTTTTTGCGAGCCGCGTGGCGAAACGACTTTTGAGAGGGACCTATGAATGAGACGTCCAGCAGCCAGCCGCTGATGGTCGAGCCGCAGCCTTCGCGCACCTTTGCTGAAGCCAGCCCGGTGGTGGCCGGTTACTTCACGGTGTCGTTTGTGTTTGGTTTGATGGCCGTCAACGCCGGGCTGCCCGTGTGGTTGCCGGTGGCGATGTGCCTGTTCGTGTATGCCGGTGCTTCGCAGTTCGCCGCGTTGGCGCTGATTTCCAGCGGCGCGTCGCTGACCACGATTATCCTCACCACTTTTTTGATCAACGCGCGGCACATGCTGATGTCGGTCTACATGGCCAAGGCGTTGCGGGCGTTGGGGCTCAGTCGTTTCGAGCGCTGGTGTTATGCCGGTGGGCTGACCGATGAATCGTTCGCCTTTCACAGCGTGAAACTGGGCAGCGGTGCGCCGGTTAACGTGCGTTACCTGATCGGCTTCAACCTGTTTTGCCACACGTCTTGGGTGCTCGGCGGTTTGCTCGGGGCGATCTGCGCGCAATACGCGTCGCACTTGATCAAATATCAACTCGACTACGCCCTGACCGCGATGATGCTCTACGTGCTGGTGTCGCTGTGCAACACCCGCAACAAGCTGATCGCCGCCCTGGCTGCGGTGGCCTGCATGGGCGCGTTGAGTCTGGTTGGCAGCTCGCCGTTTAACGTGTTTATCGCCACATTCGTGGGTTGCGGGGTGGGTGTATGCCTGACCAAACGTTCCTGATTCTGGTCGTGGTGCTGATGATGGCCGTGACCTTCCTGCCGCGCGCACTGCCGCTGCAAGTGAACACCGACCATTGGCCGCCCTTCGTCGCCCGGGCGCTGGAATACCTGCCGGTGGCGATCGTCGCTGCCATCAGCCTCACGCCCTTGTTGATCAAGGACCAGCATGTGCAGCTCGATCGCCCGGAGTTTTATGCCGCGATTCCGACGTTGTTATGTGCGTATTTCAGCAAAAACCTCTTTCTCAGTGTGGCGGTCGGGACGGCTGCGTACATTGCGCTCGGCTCGTTCATGTAGGCGCAAATCGACCACATCGCTCAATGCCTGGCCCGAAAGCTCAGGGTTATTGACCGCCAGCCGCACTTCGAGGAAGTCCTCGAAATCCGGGAAAATGGTCAAGCCGTTACGCTGGGCGGCCTCGCGGGACACCATGCCGATGCCGTCCATTTGCGGGATCAGCGACAGGGTCAGGGTCTCGCTGCAGGAATAAATCGTCCGTTGGCCGGTGTCGTAATTTCCGAGCCCGGCGTCGAGAAAACGCAAGAAGCTGTGGGAATACGGACAATCGTCCGCCGGACGAACCTGAAGCTTGTCGCCCAGCAATACCAGCGGATCGTTCTCCTGGCCGCAATGCGCGCCGACCACCTGAACGTGCACATCCGGCAGCACAATGCTGGGCAATCCCGGTTTTTGCGGACCGATCAAAATGGCCAGGTCAAAGTCTTCATTCTTCAACTTGCTGAGGTTTTCCATCGACTCGGCGTAGGAGAACTCCAGTTGATGATCAGGAAACACCTCAAACAGGCGTCCGATCATGCGCCGATTGAAATCCTCCGACAGCGTGGTGTTCAACGCCACCTTCAACGTGCGCTGACCGGGCACTTTCAGCGCGGCCACTTTCTCTTCCATCTGTCGCGTGGCGACCAGGACCTTGTCCATATACGGCGTGAGCTCCGTGCCCTGCGCGGTCAGGGTCAAGCCCTTGTTGGAACGTCGAAACAGGCGAAAACCGAACTGCTCTTCAACCTTGTTCAACTGCGCGGCCAACGCCTGCACCGTCAAACAGGAATGCTCTGCCGCCGCCGACAACGAGCCGGTCTGCACAATGCGCATAAGGTTGCGTAAGGTTCTGCTATCCATGGGGTAATGCCCTCTAAAGTGGGCTGGCAATTGTTGTGTACTTAGCGGCCGATCCTGCGCCTATGCCGGCTATATTCCTGCACCTGAGCATAGTTGTCGCGGCTTTAGTAGCGAATTGATTCCGCAGCCGATGGCTGGAGGCTTACGCGGGATCGGGGATTTTGGTGAGGGTGGGGGGATGGGGGTCAAAAAAGATGCCTGGGCCGGGGAGGTTTGGGCATTTTTTTGGAGGATGGGCTTACGACGGTATTGGATTTTTCCTGCAATGATCTCGGAAGGATCACAGGGGAGGTTGTGATTGGGCTGATGGTGGTTGTTTGTGGGAGTGGTTGTAATAGGTCGGGAAGTCTCCAGTCGATAAACAAGAAGCGGCTAGTCGGTGATGAGGCCGCTTATCAACTTGGCATTGACCGAAAATGAGCCCCCCGATCACAATGCAGAGGTAGCGCCAATGTAGCTACAAATTAAGAGTGAGGTTATTGCTATGGGTGCATTGCTGAAAACCACTGACGTGCGTTGCCGTATTGATGAAGATCTGAAGATGCGTGCTACAGAAGTATTGAGCGCTTGCGGGCTGAGCATCAGTGACGCCATGCGTCTTTTTCTCCGTCAGGTCGTCGCGACTCAAGGGCTCCCGTTTGAGGTTCGCGTCCCTTCTGAGAAGACTGCCCGGGCCATGATGGAAGCACGAGATATTCGCCAGCGGTTCGGCTCGATAGACGACATGCTGAGGGACATTGATGGCGAAAGCGGAAAAAAAGCAAAAACGCGCTGATTTACCTAAACAGTGCGCACAAACATCAGAATTCAAGAAGTCTTGGGAACGATACAGGCGTGCTGGGCGTCGTGACATGAATGAAGTCCGCCAGTTTATGGTCATGCTGTTTCTCGGGGAGCCGCTGCCCGCCGAGTATCTGGATCACGCTTTGACTGGCGAATGGACTGGATTTCGGGAGTGCCATATTGGTGGTGACTTCTTGTTGATCTATGAGCACACACGCCCCGACTTGATTACGTTTGTTGATCTCGGAAGCCACTCTGAGTTGTTCAAATAAAACATGTGTGGCTCGGCCAACGCTCCAAAAAAGCAGCCCAATCTAATTAGGCTGCTTTTTCATAAGAGATCTCCCCCGAGCGTTGACGTTCGGTCATTAACGGGGTTCCTAACGCGGACTGTCGCCACTTGAAGAGAGCCGGTTTCGTGGTATTGACGTGATTTTCTGCAACGAGCAGGTTGAAAAGTGCTTTATTCACTTGCGAATTAAAATTACATATCTATTCGTATCTGTACTAATCTGAATCTAAGACATTTCCAACGAGGCCACCCTGTGCCTACCTCATCCCCAGCCCTAAGCCCACAGCAACAACTCGACTCCCCCGAAGCCGGCCGGGTCGCCCTCAAGTTCTTCTTCAACCTCATGGAACGCTGGGGTTGCAGTGCCGAGCAACAACGCACGCTGCTGGGCAAAGTCGGCAACACCACGTTCTACAAGTACAAACACCTGCCGCCCAACGTGCGTTTGCCCCACGACACCCTGGAACGCATTTCCTACCTGATGGGCATCCACAAAGCGCTGAGCATCATCTTCAGCAACAGCCGCGAGCGCGCTTACAAATGGGTCAGCAGCCCCAACACCGCCGCGCCGTTCAATGGCCAAACGGCGTTGGACTACATGCTGGTCGGTCGCGTGGTGGACATCGCTGACGTGCGCCGCTACCTCGACGGAGTACGCGGTTGATGACGCCGGAACTGGCCGATCCGCAGTGGTCGCGGGCTTATCGGATCGTCAACAGCAGCTTCCCGCCGATTGCGTTGTTCGAAGACGTGCTCGATCCCGAAGACCTGCCCACCGCCTACGCCCTCGAAGCGCTGACCAATGACCGATTGATGGAAGAGGCCGGCGTGCTTTCCCGCGTGCGCCCCGAAGACCGAATCTCCGGGCCAGGCTCCACGCCTGTCATGGCGGCGTTCACTCACATCGGTAAAACCAGTCGCTTCACTGATGGCACCTTCGGCGTCTATTACGCGGCCAGCAGTCAGGCTGCGGCCATTGCCGAGACGAGCTACCACCAGGAACGTTTCCTCGCTGCGACCAACGAGCCGGACCTTGAGTTGACCATGCGTACCTACGTCAACAAAGTCGTCAAACCGCTGCACGATATTCGGCAGAACTATCCACACCTGCATGATCTGGACACGGCTGCGTATGGCCCGTCCCAAACCTTCGCTAGGCAACTGCGCGAAACACTGTCGTGGGGATTGCTCTACAACAGCGTTCGGTTGCCAGGGCATGAATGTGTTGCCGCGTTTCGACCGCCGGCGGTGTCGATTCCGAAGCAGGGGAAGCACATTCGGTATGTTTGGAGTGCGAGCAGTCGGAAGATTTCGTTTGTGTTTGAGGTGAGTGAGGTTTGAGCGGTTATCCAAAGATTCTCAGGACCTCGGGCCGATTTCTGTACGTTTTTTAGCACAAGGCCGGATTTATAATCGTTTTTGAGCAGCAATAATCGATTTTATGCAGGAAGCTGGATTTTCATCGCCATCCATCAAACAAAAAGCCCCGAGCAATTCGAGGCTTTTTCATTTGTGCGGCGTGGACGTCAATGGAAGACGTAGGTAATGGAGCCTTCGTGTGTTTGCGAAGTGGCAAACCCTTCCCCTTCCTTCCTGTCTTGGTGTAACTCATTACACCAAGTAACTAATGAAGTACCCGCCCCCACCTTTATCCCCCTGACCCAACCCCCTACATTCCTCTCCAACGCCTCCCCATCATCCCGACGGGGCAGGTCACTGGAGATTTCTCATGCCTTTCGTCAGCGTATGCATCACCCGCGATGGCGTTACCTCTGAGCAGAAAGCTCAGGTGATCGCCGAAATCACTGAAACCCTGCAACGCGTCCTCAACAAGGACCCGCACCTGACCCACATCGTGATCGAGGAAGTCGACACCGATAACTGGGGCTACGCCGGCATCAGCACCACCCAGTACCGCCAGCAACTGGCAGAGGCGGAGGGCAATTCATGACCGGGTCTGTGGCCATCGATTTCATCTCCGACGTGGTGTGCCCGTGGTGCGCGTTGGGCGCGACGGCGCTGGAGCAGGCGATCGAAAACGTGGCCGGTGAGGTCTCGGTGGAGTTGACCTTCAAACCCTTCGAGTTGAACCCGGACATGCCCGCCGAAGGCGAGAACGCGGTCGCGCATTTAATGCGCAAGTACGGCCGCAGCGCTGAAGACGTCGCCGCCGGCAAAGCGATGCAGATCGCTCGCGGCGAGGCCATCGGTTTCACGTTCGATCTGGAGAAACGCAGCCATTTCTACAACACCTTCGATGCTCACCGGTTGCTGACGTGGGCGTTGCAGGAAGGGCGGCAGGTCGCACTGAAGAAAGCCTTGCTGCGCGCCTATTTCAGCGACGGCCAGAACCCGAGTGACCGCGAGACGCTGGTTCGACTGGCGGCGGAAGTGGGGCTGGATGCGGAGGCTGTGCGTGAGGTGCTGACGTCCGGAGCGTTCGCCAAGGAAGTGCGTGTGCTTGAAGAGTTTTACCGCGAGCGCGGCATTAATTCGGTCCCGGCCATGGTGTTGAACGGTCGTCACCTCGTGTCGGGTTCGCAGTCGGTCGAGTACTACGAACAGATGTTGCGACAAATGGCGCAGGCGCCTGTTGAAGACTGATTCATCACTTATTCAAACCATCATTTATTAGTTGAGGTTCATCATGAGCAACTCGAAAAAAGTCATCGTTATTACTGGCGCCTCCCAAGGTCTCGGCGCCGGCATGGTCAAAGCGTTTCGTGATCTGGATTACAAAGTCGTCGCCACTTCGCGTTCGATCAAGCCTTCCACTGATCCGGATATTCATACAGTGGCGGGCGACATTGGCGATCCGGCGGTTGCCCAGCAAGTGATTCGTGAAGCGATTGAGCGCTTTGGCCGTGTCGATACCTTGGTCAACAACGCCGGCATCTTCGTTGCCAAACCGTTCACCGCTTACACCCAGGAAGACTACGCCGCCGTGCTGTCGGTGAATTTGAATGGCTTCTTCTACATTACCCAACTCGCGATTACCGAAATGGAAAAGCAGGGTAGCGGCCACGTCGTTAACATCACCACCAGTCTTGTGGACCATGCGATTGATGGCGTGCCGTCGGTACTGGCTTCGTTGACCAAGGGTGGTTTGAATGCTGCGACCAAGTCGTTGGCCATTGAGTACGCCAAGCGTGGGATTCGGGTGAATGCGGTTTCGCCAGGCATTATCAAAACGCCGATGCATGGTGAGGAAACTCATGCGGCCTTGGGTGCGCTGCACCCGGTCGGGCATATGGGTGAAGTCCATGATATTACCCAAGCGATTGTCTATCTCGACACTGCAAACTTCGTTACTGGCGAGATTCTGCACGTTGATGGTGGGCAGAGTGCGGGTCACTAAAACTTGAATTCCACTCCCCGGAAAAAACCCTCGTATCACTACGAGGGTTTTTTATTGAGCATTCACGGCGAACGGCCCCAGCGCGCTATAGGCACGCTACGCAAATCCAATAGAAAGGAATCGGTTCGATCACCTGCATTGCAGGATGATTAGCGGCAACGTCAGGGTGGCGGGAGGTGGAGGTGTGAACACGCCAGCGAGAGTTGCCAGCGAGGCCAGGAACGCCACGACGGTGGCTATGTTGGTTAGGTATTGAAAGAACTTCGACATGCTCGGTTATCCCGATTTAACTTAGGGATAATTCATTTACAGTTTTTGATTTGTTAGCTTCCCAAGGGCTTTGCGTGGCCCCAATGCTCATCACGACGGGTTTGAAAGCAATCCCAAAAAAAATTTGCGTGAGGTGCTAGAGACGGCATAAGCGCAGGCGGGATAAGAAAAGAAAATGGCTACTAGGTAAGCTGCAAGCAACGTTGGTAATCGGTCTCTGATACAAACGGCAGACATAAAAAACGCTTGGGCAGGGCGGCTTTTTTTTGCCTGCAGAAAAGTCCAGAAATTATCGATATCAGGTTTTTTCCTTCCCCATCGAAGTGCTTCGACTCACGAAGATCAAGACGCGTCCTACAGATTGCCCTAGCGTATTTTGTTAAAAAATACCTCCCTACGGCATGCCGCCTTATTCATAAGAAAGGACTCTTCTGATGCCCTACGTTCTGTCTTTCAAAAATCTGGATACGTTCGAAAAAACTTTCGACACGGTGGAGGATGCCCTTGTGAATTATGAGCAAGTCCAAAATAAAGTTGGCAGGGGGCAAGAGCTATCCAATGTCAGGCTGAGCGACGTTGGGAAGAAAACGTTTGTGGATCTGTACCCTGGGATAGCTGTAAAGGAGGTGACTGATGAGCTCGAAAGCGTGTGGGAGTGGGATTTAGCTGACTCGTTAAAAATTCGACCCGTACTGAAAAAGCGATATCGAACTACTACGTAGAGAAGCGGCCCGAAGGCAGCACCCTAGGCGAGGCTGCTTCAAAATTTGAGTGTGGACGTTTTGTGGACGTTCTCACGTTTGACGTGATTCCCTTTCCAAACCCCAGAAATGACAAAGCCCCGCATTGCGGGGCTTTGAAATATGGTGCGGCACCAGGAGTCGAATTTGACGCTAACTATCTGTAAATAAACAAATTCACTAACTTCTTAACTTGAAACTACCCCTAAGACTACCCCTAGTGTAGGGACGTGTAAGCTCATGGAAATCTAGTAGAAATTATCGAGTAATAGGCCAATTAGAGACTACGAATTTCTATGGCTGGAGCTGAACTGGTTCGATGTTGGCGAATTGGAGAGGTAGGGAACTATCAGTACTTTGTGCAGTGTCCGCCAGGGGGCAAGGGCGAGATTTGTTTTTCGCGAGCGCTGCTCTAACTGGCGATAAATAAATCTGCCCCATAGCGAGGAACCTCAGCTGATAGGTTTGTAAGGTATTACTGCCTGCATGCTAACTGGATTTCATATATTTAAAACATTGCCGGAGTAATATGGCCCCACGCCAAATTTTTGATTGTTTAGCTCATCCAAAACCATTGATGTACAGAATATAAGTTGGAAGTCATTTCTGTCTTCAAAACAACTTATCAGGGCCCGTTGAAAGTTATGGCTACGGAGCTCCTTCATTCCTCCATTTTCGATGGCGTCAACCATTAGAAATCTGGGAAGGCGATAATTGATGTCGTCGAGCGACTCCAGTAGAGCTGAGATGTGTAGTGAGTTTTTCTTGATGTAGTTAGAACTGCCAGAGAATTTCACTCTGCCGTTTATTAACATCCGATCCTTCGCAAAGTCAATTTCCACCTCGGATGTATTCGCATCCGCAAACTCTTCCTCATAAGGCTCGCCATTCTCACGACGCTCTGGCTGAAGTATGCTCACTACATTCTCTGCAATTCCACTATATACAGCCTCTCGCCGTCTTTTGTTAGACGCCGAGGCGGTAAGAATAAGTTCTTTAATCTTGGATATGTCTGCGATCAAGTCTAGTTTTTTGAGTTTGTAAGCATCTAGCTCGGTTACTACTCTTATTTTTTTCTCTTGATTTATATTTTCAGACTCAAGAAACCCTATTTTCTTTGCTCGTTCAAGCGCAGCGTGCGAGGCTGGGTCAAATAATCCTGCGAACTCGGAGATTTTACTTTGTGCATTAGCTAGGTTAGCTTTTGCCACTTCAATTGCAGATTCTAGTCCTATCTTGTGATCCATGTTGTCTTGTAGGACTTTGGTGTTGCTATTTAGTTGGAAATCTAATTCATTTAAGATTTCCATGTAGTTTGATGTATGCTTGTTTTTTTCAACAGGAGACTTGCATAGGTGGCAGGTATTACCGCTATCTAATACATCTGATTCAGTAACTTCGCCAAGGCAGCAGGGGCATTGGGAATATCTCAGAAATCCCACGGAGTCATATGCTGCTTTAGATTCTAATAGTGATTTTTTTCTATAGCGCAAAGATTTTTCAAATAGTTGGCAGTCTACGATTTCACCATTTATCGAAAAAAGGTCTGCTTGGAAACGTTGTAATTGTTTGCTGTGCGTTTCAATGTCAGATTTAATTTTTTTGTATTCTGCTATTCTTATCGATTTAATATCGACATCTATTTCAACTTCAGGCGGTGAATCTCTTAACCTTATGATCTCTTCGACATTCGACGCGATGTTTACTCGGAGTGTCTGTAGGGTTACTGCTGAGTCTTCCCCCAGAATCCTGTACATTGCAGAGAGATCGGCTGAAACGCGGTCGAACTCTCGTTCCGCAATCAATAGTTCTTGGCGTAATTGGTGGGTATCTAAGTTGTCGAGTCCAAGCAAAAATTCAGCAATTGCTAGGCGTGTTCCTTCGCTATCAGATCTTTGATTATCTTCGGCTCTGAAAATTTTGGTAGAGGCAGTTTCTTGGTCAACGTAGAGAAACCTTAAAATCTGATGCATCGTCAGATTGGCATAGTCTTCTGTTTTATGCCCTTCCCAGCCAAGAAGTTCAAAAAACTTTTGTGAAAATGACATCTTCTCGTCGCTTCGACGAGGGCCGTAGGTACCCCAAGACTCTACGTTTTCTCCCTCCTCATCATAACCTCCAGAGCGTATAGAGATTGGGGGGATTTTACCTTTTTCTATTTCACGTTTTATCGTGAATGGTTTGTCATTGATACTCAGTTGACAGCATACATAGTCGCATTTGTCTGCTGGATATAGCCACTGATTATCTTTGATCTCTCCTCCAAGCACGTAAAAAAGTAATTCGAGTATCGTTGTTTTTCCAACGGAGTGATCTCCTCGAATTACATTTATACCCCTGTGAAATTTCTCATCATATACACTGAATCCAGATTTTTTTACAATGAAGCGCTCAATAAATAAGGTCGACTTAGTCATAACGATATTCCATTAATCCACTTTTGCATTTGAATCCATTCTTGCCTTCTAGCTTTACTTTCGGAAAAGCATTGACTAACCCACGAAAGAGTTCGGTGTTTGCGAAGGTGTCATCTTTGAATGATTCAAGGAGATTGGTCGGTAGAGAGTCTGCGAAGAGTGCAACAGTACTTGCTGTAAGCTTGATCATCGATTTTTGTTGCAGGGCAAGCATGGCTGAGTCTTGAATGCGGGAAAGGTCGTAGAACAAACTTCGAGGATTTGGCGTTACTTCAAAAGGATCAGGGGTTTCGGAAATTATTTTTTTTAAGCGACTCAAAGGTCTTGGAAGATTGATGGTTTTTAGCAAGTGCGGATAGAGATAATAGAAGTCCATCAGTCGTAATGCGTCTTTAGAAATTTCGTGATCATCTACCGAACTTAGAAGATTTAGAACTCTATATACGCAGTGATGCACATCGTATGCTGGATGATAGATAACCATCACGCCCACTCCACGTGACATTTTTCAGTTAGGAAATATAGCATGCCCTCAACAAGGTCGCTTGTTACAAAGCCACCGGCCATCACCACTTCTTGATAAAGAGGTTCAATTATAGTGGCGTTTATTGCTGAGCGAATTATTATATCATCGCGCCCCGATCTAAGTAGCGGGAGTATGTGGGCGTTGAATCTAGTTAGGATAAGCCCTAGTAAATGGTTGAATATAATCTGGTATGATTTGAGGTGCTGGAACTTTGAAATCATTTTCGCGGCTTTCTGGCTCGAAACCAATGCTTGGTGAAGGTAAACCTCACGCCCCGCGATTTCTAGCTTTGCCTCTAACCCAATGACACTTCTGGAGGGAGCGCTTTTGATCTTGCTTTCCAACTCCTCAAGCACGATCTGATAGATAGGATCGCTTTCTTTCAGGCGTTCATGATGCTCTATCAGCTTCTTTAAGGCTTCTGCTCCTACTGCGACATTGAAAGAAGGGAGCTTTATTACAGTTGATCCGATGTTGAGATCACCTTGTACGTCATTGTTGAAAATTTCATTTCCGGAAATTGATACCATTTCGCGGCTCCCCTCTTCGCTCATGGCCTGCTACTCTTTACCGCCGATATTAAGATCGCCGCTAACTTTGTTTTGCAATATTTTATTGTCGGCTACATCTTGATTTTTTCCGATATTTAGGCTGCCATCTACTTCGTTTTTTTCAATTTCATTGTTTTGGAATCCTTTCTTTTGGACATCTTTTTTGCCACTGCGTATCCACAGCCATCCCATAAATAAGCAGAATATAAAAATCACCAGAATAAGAAAAATGTTGAGCGGCAAATTATTTTTAAATATTTCGGATTTATCTAAGTAAGCGGTAATCAAATACTGAAAAACAAATGCCGCAATGATTGACGGTCCGCCTATTTTAAGTGCCTTTCCCCAGTTCAAGATGTTCTCCGTTAATTTAGTATTTTTATGAAGTTACAGATACAGCTACGCTTGGCGAGCTAATAAGCCCTTGAAAATACTTTTTATCGATTGAAAATAAATGCAGGTTATTATTGCTTGATAACCTTATGTCACTTTTAGCAGTTTGATTCTGTAAACCCCGGCACTGGTGCGCAGAGTTATCTTTTTCTACAGCGTTGTGAAATCGATCCTTCATGACTGTCGCTCCTTTGGCACAGTGCCAGCATCGATAATCTAGCTTTTGGACACGGTTTAGTAAATAAAAAGTCTTCCCAGTAGGTTTTTAAAGCGTTTTTTCAGATGAAGGCCCAGTGTGCGTTCGACGTGACATCAACGACGTGCAAGGCGGAGAGCAATCAATTTCACTGTCAACGAATAGTAATAGATGGTTGCCTCCGAACGTCCCCCTACCCCATATCTGAGGAACCATTGGAGATGTTTGCTCCGCCAGGACCAAGGGTTTTCTAGCTTCCAACGCTTGACGATTGCAGATTGGATCAATATTGCCTGCCGCAAATGACGTCGACGGGTCGCAGGTGACCCGGTTAGAACTCCACTTAAAAATAAATCCATATCGAATGCCTTTTTCATGCATGGCCTCCAATGTAAGCCGACACCACTTCGATACGGTCATGCCCCAGCTCATGGCTGATTTGGGAGCATGCCTTTCGATCAAGCTTTGGATTTAGCTTGTTGCACCTGCCACCGTTTATGGGAGCTAGGTGGAGGGTAATTTGCTCGTAGCGTTCGCACGCATAAGCTGCCCGCAGTTCGTGGAAGCCTTTTAGGTTGTGCGCATGAAGGGTGTCCCGGGCTGGACGGACGATTCGCTTTTGGAAATCGAGGTAGCTTTCGTTCGGTGCAAGCAGGTTGCGGCTGCCGTCGGGCGAGACCTGATCGGCAAACCTCAGCGCGTCACGAATATGATCATCTAACGTAATCCAGCGAGGAGCTGACGCACCCGAGCGGCCACCTTTGGTGCCGTCCTGAATGTTGATCTTGCCGTATTGTTCGGCCTCACGCTTCAGGCGCGGAAGGTCGGCCAAGATGGCCTCACGTAGACGCATGCCGGTGGCTCGCGCTAACTGAGCGATGGCCGCGGCACGCGGTTGCTGGTGTGCGCAAAGCACCTCTACGATCCGCTTCACGTGTTCGCGGTCTTGGCCTTGCGGCACCGAACGACGAATACTGGTGCGCCTCATTCCCAGCGCCTTGCTCGGACTCGGCAATTTCACATACTGATCACCGCGAAGCGCGGCCATGGTCCGGTTCACGCTGGATAACCGATTTTGCGCAGTCGCGATGGCGAGCTCACCTTGTTCAACTTGCTCGCGCAGATGTCCGGCGTAGTCCAGCAAGGTCTGCCGATCAATCTGGCGCGCATCGTTAAACCCCGGCCCATCCTTCGACCGACACCAACGAACAAACGCCTGCCAGCGATCACTGTGCGCCTTGACCGTGCCATAATGTCCGCCGCCAAATAAATCTTTGAGCGCTTGCGGCCCGGCATAGCTCAACTGCCGACCATAGCCAAAATTGCGTCCATCTCGCCTGCCCACCAGTGCCATGATCAAACTCCTGTCGAAGCCAAACCTTTAAAGCCAATCCCCACGTCATCCCGCCTAGGATGTTGAGTGTTATCAGGGATCAAGGCCCCTGCGACCTGTGAGGGTTGTCCACTGACGCGGGACTGACGGCTCCTTACGACCGGGAGCTTGGGCATCTCATGATCTGGCCTCCTGAGCACTTCCGAAGAAGTGGGCGGGTGGAGGCTGCACTGGCTGACGAGACCAGCGCCGCGAGATCCTGAGTCGGGTGAAGGCAGTGATGCGATGACCGGGGCATACCTGACTGTCAGTCAGGTGCAGTCCATTCCCTGGGCTGCGGCACCATCATCGGCATCGCTGTTGCTGGTGACTTCGGTGTTTGTCATGCCGATTGTCACGAGGGGAAATGCCGCAATGCCTTGTACGAGTTGGGCTGCAGCAGCGGTTGAAGCGCCCGTCTCTTTCCGGGAGAAAGAGACGGGCGCAGGTTGGCGCAAGGAAATGGCCAAGCGGATAGGTTGCTGCAGGGCAGCTATGAAAGGGGTGAGTTGCCGCAGTGGGCACACTGGTAAAAGTAGGCATCCATCACATCGCTGTGACCGTGCGAGCCGCCGGACGCTAATCGCACTTTGGGAGAACCGCCACGGTGTGGCGTAGCCTCAAAGGTTCTGGCTACCTGGGTTGCTGTCAACGACAGCACTTTGCCCGATCTTTTCTACGCCTGTGGATAATTCGGGTCAAGACTCTAATTTTCGGGAGTTCTGCGGCTGTGGATGAAATTATCCACCGGTGGAAATCTGTGGTTTTCCACAGACAGTTGCAAGGGTTTTAGATTTTTTAAGTGAGGTCCATCCAAGCAGGGCGGCTTTGCAGCCCTGTTTGGATGGACCCGCGTGGACAAGCGGATCATCGAGATTTCGAGAACGTACGCTTACTTTGCTGCGCCGCGATTGGCGATTGGCTTTTGGCCGTGTGACCTGCCTACGCGGGAGCAAGTGTTCGTAGGTCCGCTGCAGAGCTCCGAACATTACGCCAGCAGCTCCGAACATAACGGGGCTAGCTCCGAACATAACGTCGAACTGGATATGCAGCGAAACGATGATGGCTGCTTGTTGAGCAATCATATTGACGCGCCGATGATCGATGCTTGGGACAGACTCATGAAAAGCAGGCGTACAAAGCGCACATGGGTGGGCAGGACGAGGAGTAGGCTAACGGCCTACTCCCTCAAGCGGCTTTTCGCCTTGAGTCGCGTGACGTTCGCCCCGGTCTGATTGGCAAATTCGTGCGGGGTGACATGCTCCTGCCGATTGGCCTCCAGGTACCGGCTCCACCAGTTCATGATCAGCCTGCGCTCCTCGATGAACTCTGCCTTGTGGATGTAAGCGGCGCGGACGTTGTTGCGCTCCTTGTGGCTCATCTGCCGTTCAATGGCTGTCTCCGACCACAATCCTGATTCGATCAGTGCGCTGCAGGCCATCGAACGAAAGCCATGTCCGCAGATTTCGGTTTTGGTGTCGTAGCCCATCTTTCGAAGCGCGCTGTTCACCGTGTTTTCAGACATTGGTTTCCAGGGCTTGGTATCGCCTGCAAACACCAGGTCGAATTTACCGGTGAGGACGTGGATCTGTTCAAGCAGGGCCACGGCTTGCGGCGATAAGGGTACAAGATGGATATCCCCGGCCATTTTTGTACCCCTTGTGGAAAAGGGGACGCCGTCCAGCGCGGGACGGGTGTCGGGAATCTCCCAGGTGCCGCGCTTGAGGTCAAATTCATTCCAACGGGCAAAGCGCAGTTCACTGGAGCGGACAAACACATGCAGCGAGAGCATGGCCGTCATCCGGGTATGTACGCGGCCGTTATAACCCTCAATGCGCTCCTGCAATTCAGGCAGACGCGATAAGGGTAACGCTGGGCGGTGAACAACCCTCGGGGCTTTGATCAAACCTTCAAGGTCGGAGGCAGGGTTTGCCGCGATCTGTCGAGCACGCTTCGCCTCGCGCATGATGCTTTGCAGGTAGTTTTGTACCCTTAAAGCTACGTCAATTGTGCCGCGCTCCTGGATCGCTTCCAGAGGTTGCATCAGGTCATGGGTGTCCAAGTCGACAATAGAGCGAGCGCCGATCAGTGGAAAGACATGGGTTTTGAGGCGGCTCAGAACCGTCTTGGCATGGCCCGGTGCCCATTTGGCAGACATCGCTTTGTGCCAGTCCAGGGCCGCGCTTTCAAAGGTTCGGCCTTGGATTGCGGCCTGCGTCTTGGCTTGGTGTTTGGACTCTATGGGGTCGACGCCTTCCGCCAACATCCGCTTGAGCTCCAGGCGCTTGTGGCGCGCATCGGCGAGACCAACCACGGGGTAGTTGCCGAACGAAGTCAGTCCTTCGCGTCCATCAGGTTTTACATACCTGAGACGCCAGCCTTTACGGCCATTGGGTTGGACGAGGAGGTAGAGGCCGTCGCCGTCGAAAAGCTTGTAGGCGCGGTCGGTGGGCTTGGCTGCGCGGCAAGCCGAATCGGAGAGTGGTGCAGTGGTGCGCGACATAAGGGTACTCCTCCCTTTATCGAATGACCTTACCCCTATATCTATCCCTAAAACGGTCGGAATCCAACAGATTTTGACGGAATCTGACGGAACGCCAAAACGAAAAAACCCGCCAGAAGGCGGGTTTTTCTGGGGTTCCAGAGATTTTGAAAGCTTTCTATGGAACCTTGTATGGTGCCGGCACCAGGAGTCGAACCCGGGACCTACTGATTACAAGTCAGTTGCTCTACCAACTGAGCTATACCGGCGTGTTAGGGCGACGATTATAGCGATTGGGATGGTTCTGTAAACCCCTGAATTCAGACTATTTTTACTTAGGCCTCCGGTCAGGCGCGAAGCAGGGTTTTCTTGAGTTTCTGGAGGGCTTTCCAGGTGCGGCTGTTTTGCATCGCGCGCAGCTGCGCTTCGGCGTGTTCGGCCCGTTGCAGGGCGGCGTCGAGTTGCTGTTCGGCGTCGCTGACGGGGTGGCTGAAGTTGTGGCCTTTGCAGAACTGGAATTCGTCCAGGTTGCACGGCGGGATGTCGAAGGCGGGTTTGAGGTTCAGGTGTTCTTCGGCGAGGTAGTAGGTGTTGATGCCGTCGAACAGGATGGATTGGTAGCCGGCGTCGATGACGAGGTGTTCCCAGGTTTGATCGCGGTTCCATGGGGTTTCGATCAGGATGATCCATGGCCGCCAACGGCTGAAGTCCATGCCGCGCAGCACGGTTTCTTCGTGGCCTTCGACGTCGATTTTCAGGAAATGAATCGGGCGGTCCTGGACGTGTTCTTCGCAGATTGAGCTCAGGGTGCGGGATTTGACCGTTTGGCTGCGCACGTCCATGCCGGCGTCTTTGTGCATTTGGGCGAGGGCGGGTTCGAGCGTCGAGAGGCCGGTGCCCGCGATGGCGTAGAAGGTCAGGTCGTCGGCGGTTTCGCCGGCCACGCATTGCAGGTTGGTGTCGTTGGGGCGTTGCTGGCACAGGGCGTCGAAATAATTGGGCATCGGTTCGACGTTGATGCCGCTCCAGCCGTGGTCGTAGAAAGCTTTGGTGACGGAGTCATGGGTGGGGTCGTTGGCGCCGACGTCGATGTAGAAGCCGTTCTCCACGATTTTGAGGGCGCGCCACAGGCGGATGTCTTCGAAATTCTGCGCATAAGAAATGAAGGTCACTGTGGCTTCCTGTCGGTCAGATTTTTCTTGTTCGTGGTCGCGCTGTCGGCGCACTGGCTACTTGTATATCAAGGGCGGATGGCGGGTGCAATTTTCCGCCGATCGCGTCCGGGATTCGGCGGTTATGTCCTTTCGGTTGAATGCTTATGCACAACGGGGAGGCTGATAAGCGGGCTCAGCGGTGTTTTTGTGGACTCGTTCTCATTTGTTCGCAAATCCCTGTTTTTAGGGTTTTTTTATTGATGTGTACGAAAAGTGAACAGTTGTGTTTCAGTGGAGAAACAGCCTGTTTATTGGATCCACGAGAATTTCATCAACAGAGTTATCCACAGGCGGCGACTGTTTAAGGACGTTCGGCCAGGAGCAGGAAATTACGCGGTGTGAGCGGGGTTTCGCAGAAGGTGCCGAGGCGAACGGTGTAACCCTGTTCGGACAGGAAAAGTGCCCGGTCAAGTACCAGCCACAGCTCCAACGGGCGTCGGAAAAGTTCGCGCAACAGCTCCAGATTGCGTACTTCGGCGAGTCGCTGCCATCCGGCGGCTTCGAGGGCTGGCCAATTCTGCGGGCCGATTGTGGATAACTCTTTCAGCGCGGCCAAATGATGGCAGTAGTCGGCGAAGGATTTATCCAGCCAGGCACTTGGCAGGGAGGGTGTTGGCAGGTATTCGTCGATGCCGCGCAGTCGCCGTTGCAGCAGGTCGAAGCCCAGGCGTCGGGCCATGGAGGTGTCCCGTTGACGTCGGACGCGGGCACCGGCGGTGACGGTTTCGCTCATGGGTAACGCGAGATCGTCGAGGGAAAGTTGTAGGTCGGATCGCAAACCCGCCGAGGAAAGCGCCTCATGGCTCGCCAGACGAGTCCTGTTGTAGCAGCAGGGCGCGATCGCCAATTGTTTGCAGCCGACTGCGCTGGCGAGCTGGATCAATCGCACATGCAGATCACCACAGGCGTGCAGCGCTACCGGGGTCTGATCGTTCTTTAATAGAAAAGCGGCGCTGTCCGCGAGCACGTCTTGCTCAACATGCAGCGCATGCAACTGATGACGCTGACTGAGTATCTGACCGCTCAACACCAACGAAGGGTCGTATTCCAGACACGTCAGTTGTTGCCCGGTTTGCAGCAGGCGCCGGCCCAAGTGACCTTTACCCGAACACCAATCCAGCCAATGCTTCGGTGCTTCGGCAAACGCCAACCGACTGGCAAACGCCTCGATCTGTTGCCACTTGCGCCCCGGCACATCCACATTCAAGCGATGACCGGCCGCTTCCAGCGCATGCCCCGGCAATTCGCCCACCGAACTCAGCTCAAGTGACAACGCCGCCAATGCAGCAAACGGCTGCGGCGCATCGAGGAAGCAAGGTTGGTTATGACTGTTTTCCGCATCCTCCAGCGACCGCCCGCGTAGCCATAACGCCAATGCCGGGTAGGACGTTTCCCAGGGAAGTTGCCGATGAGTAAACGGTCGTGGCTTCCACAACGCCTGATGCTCTATCAGAAAAGCATCCAGCGCCGCGAAACGGGCGAGTAGGGCCTCGCCCGTCAGCACGTGGGAAAAATCAACGCCCTTGGCAGGCATCGACGCGCAGCCATCGCTCCAGCAGCTTGAAGCCGCGAACCAGCACGTAAGCCATCAATAGATAGAACATGCCTGCAGCGAAGAAGATCTCCACCGGCAAGTAGGTCCGGGCAATGATGGTGCGGGCCATGCCGGTCAGTTCCAGCAAGGTCACGGTGCTGGCCAGGGCGCTGGCCTTGAGCATCAGGATCACTTCGTTGCTGTAGGCGGGCAGGCCGATGCGCGCGGCGCGGGGCAGGATGATGTAGAACAGCGCTTTGGGCCTGGACATGCCCAGGGCCCGTGCCGCTTCGATTTCGCCCGGCGGAATCGCCTGGATCGCGCCGCGCAGGATCTCGGCTATATAGGCCGCCGTGTGCAACGTCATGGTCGCCGTGGCGCACCAGAACGGATCGCGCAGGTACGGCCACATCGAGCTGTTACGCACCGCGTCGAACTGCGCCAGGCCGTAGTAGACGAGGAACAGCTGAACCAGCAACGGCGTGCCACGGAAAAAGAAGATGTAGGCGTAGGGCAGGGAGCGCACATACCAGAGCCTTGACGAGCGCGCGATGCCCAGCGGAATCGCCAGCAGCAACCCGGCAATCACGGCAATGGCCACCAGTTCCAGGGTCAGCGTTGCGCCTTGGGCCAGTTTCGGCAGCCACTTGATGATGACTTCCCAATTCATGAGGCACTCCTCGCGAAGCCGCGAGCGGCGCGTCGTTCCAGAAAGTACATGCCGGTCATGGCGAGGATGGTCAGGCCCAGGTACATGAACGCCGCCACCATAAAGAAGGTGAACGGCTGTTTGGACACGGTCACGCCGATTTGCGCGTGGCGCATGATTTCTTCCAGGCCGATCACCGACACCAGTGCGGTGTCTTTCATCAGGATCATGAACAGGTTGCCCAGGCCCGGCAGGGCGATGCGCCACATCTGCGGCATGATCAGTTTGGTGAAGATGCGAAATTTCGACATGCCCAAGGCCACGCCGGCTTCACGGTGACCTTTGGGGATTGCCAGAATCGCGCCGCGAAACACTTCCGTGGCGTAGGCGCCGAAGCACAGGCCCAAGGCAATGACGCCGGCGGCGAAGGCATTGAGGGCGAGGTCGGGATTGCCGAAAAATTCGCCCAACGCACGCATCAAGTTGACGGTGCCGAAATAGATCAGCAGCACCCAGAGCAATTCCGGGATGCCGCGAACCAGCGTCGAATACGTACCGCCCAGCCATTGCAGCGGCTTGTGCGGGGAAGTCTTGGCCAAGGCGCCGAGCAGACCGAGTACCAGCCCCAGGCACAGGGCCGAGAGTGCCAGTTTCACAGTCATCAGCGCGCCAGCGGCGAGCGCCGGGCCGAATCCGTAGAGGTCGATAATCATGGATTTCTTTTCAATCGCGGCAGGCAATGCCAAGGACGGGCGCCGTCAGCGAACGGCGCCCCTCAGGCAGGTCAGAATCAATAGATGCTGAACGGGAAGTACTTGTCGTTGATTTTCTTGTAGGTGCCGTCTTCAACGATTTCTTTCAGTGCAAGGTTCAGCTTCGCGCGGATCGGGTCGCCTTTTCGTACAGCGATACCGATTTTGTCGCTCTCTTCCACCGGGTCACCTTTGAATTCATAAGGCTTGCCAGCGTCGCTTTTCAGCCACTCGTAGTTGACGTATTTGTCCGCCAGGATGCCGTCCAGACGACCGGAGGTCAGGTCCAGGTAGGCGTTTTCCTGAGTGTCATAGAGTTTGGTTTCAACGCCTTCCATGTGGTCTTCCATCCAGGTGCCGGCGAGGGTCGCACGTTGTGCGCCGATCACTTTGCCTTTCAGCGAATCCTTGTCGGTTTTGAAGTCGACGTCTTTCTTGGCGATGAATTGCAGCTTGTTGGAGTAGTACGGGTCGGTGAAGTCCACCGCTTGCTTGCGCTCGTCGGTGATCGACATCGAGGAGATCAGGAAGTCGAACTTCTTGGCGTTCAGGGCCGGGATGATGCCGTCCCAGTCGGACGTGACCACGGTGCATTCGACTTTCATCTTGGCGCACAGGGCGTCGCCGATTTCTTTGTCGAAGCCGACGACATTGCCACTGGCATCTTTATTGTTGAACGGCGGGTAGGCCGCTTCGATGCCCATCTTCAAGGTCTCGGCGGCGGCACCGGCGCTGAACGCCAGGGTGACGGCAGCCGCCAGGAAGATTTTTTTGTAGTTCTGCATGCGGGTAGCTCCGTTAGCGGTTGCTGGACATGAATTGTT
>Ga0302174_10000244_pt1 | contig 20880 bp, 34 predicted proteins | sample I_Fen_N3_2_FD_198789 | JGI IMG/M metagenome (GOLD analysis project Ga0302174, IMG submission 198789) | Peat permafrost microbial communities from Stordalen Mire near Abisko, Sweden - I_Fen_N3_2 | ecosystem: Environmental > Terrestrial > Soil > Wetlands > Permafrost | place: Sweden: Abisko... | reverse complement strand
ATTCGCGCATTTAATCCATGGCCCGTCAGCTTTTTCATGATTGACGATCAGCCGGTAAAAGTCTGGCAGGCAGAATGTTTAGCTGATGAAAGTAGTGCGCTGCCGGGAACGATTGTTGCCGCAGATAAAAAGGGAATTCAGATTGCGACCGCTAAAGGTGTTTTGAATATCACCCAACTACAGCCTTCAGGTAAAAAGGCAATGTCCGCACAGGACTTGCTGAACTCTCGTCGTGAATGGTTTACCGCAGGCACCCGTATAGCCTGACCATTATGACTATGCCCGGCTTAATGTCGGGCTTATCTCCATGATAATGCTGACACTGGTCAGCTTCTTTGACTATGAAAACAGCCTATAATCTCCGAAGTATTGCAGCTCAAGCTATTAGCCAGGTGTTAGACAAAGGTTTGTCACTTTCTACTGTTCTGCCCGGTTTACAGAAAAATATCTCAGATAAAGACCGCGGGTTACTACAAGAACTCTGTTTCGGCACGCTCCGGGTATTGCCTCAACTCGAATGGTGTTTGCAGCAACTGATGGCGAAACCACTCACCGGCAAACAGCGAACCCTGCATTATTTGCTCATGGTTGGCTTATATCAGCTAATACATACACGCATTCCCGCCCATGCCATCTTGGCGGAGACCGTTGAGGGTACCGTTGCTCTTAAACGGCCGCAACTCAAGGGCCTGGTCAACGGTGTCCTGCGTCAGTTCCAGCGGCAGCAGGAAGAACTACTTCCGCGAATGTCCAACAACGACAGCCGCCATCTTCACCCGAGCTGGTTGCTAAAACGTCTGAAAAAAGCCTATCCCACAGAATGGGAGAATATCGTTGATGCCAATAACCAAAGGCCTCCGATGTGGCTGCGTGTCAATCGTCTGCATCATACCCGTGATCAATATTTGAATTTATTGAATGAAGCACAGATTGAGGCGGTTCCCCATGCAGAATATCGCGATGCGTTACGTCTCGTGACACCTTGTCAGGTAAATCTGCTTCCGGGATTCGCAGAGGGATGGGTAACCGTTCAGGATGCGTCGGCACAAGGTAGCGTTGATCTGCTGGATCCTCAAGATGGCGAGATGATCCTCGATTTGTGTTGCGCGCCGGGCGGAAAAACCACGCATATCTTGGAAGCTGCGCCGAAAGCACAGGTGTTAGCTGTAGATGTGGATGAGCAACGCCTTAAACGCGTTCATGAGAATCTTCAGCGTCTGAAACTCAATGCGGAAGTCAAACAGGGTGATGGCCGCGAGCCGCAGAGTTGGGCGGGTGACCGCATCTTCGATCGTATCCTGCTCGATGCACCTTGTTCGGCAACCGGCGTTATTCGTCGCCATCCTGATATTAAATGGCTGCGCCGTGATAGTGATATTGCTGAACTGGCCATGTTGCAGAAAGAAATCCTGGAGGCCGTTTGGCCACGCCTGAAAAGCCAGGGTGTGATGGTATATGCAACCTGTTCCATTCTGCCTGACGAAAACAGTGAACAAATTACTGCATTTTTAGAGACGCATCCTGACGCGACGCTGGTCGAAACAGGTACAACGGAAAAGCCAGGCCGACAAAATCTTCCGCACGCTGAAGATGGCGACGGTTTCTATTACGCTAAACTGATTAAAAGTTAAACGTTTGCACTAGCGTTTACTTCTCAGGCTGATACTTTTAAGGCAAAGCAGAGAGTCATATGAAAATAATCATTCTCGGCGCCGGGCAGGTTGGCGGGACACTCGCCGAAAACCTGGTAGGTGAAAACAACGATATAACCGTTGTAGATACCAATACAGTTCGTTTGCGTCAGCTTCAGGATAAATTTGATCTGCGTGTCGTTCAGGGCCACGGTTCCCATCCTCGCGTTTTGCGTGAAGCCGGCGCGGAAGATGCCGATATGCTGGTTGCAGTCACCAATTCAGATGAAACCAATATGGTGGCCTGTCAGATAGCCTATTCGCTGTTTAACACGCCTAACCGTATTGCCCGTATTCGCTCGACAGAATATATCCGCGAATCAGAGAAGCTTTTCCACCCTGAAGCCGTCCCTATCGACCATCTGATTTCTCCTGAGCAATTAGTCACTGACTACATCTATAAGCTGATTGAATACCCTGGTGCGCTTCAGGTGGTTAACTTCGCCGAGGGCAAAGTCAGTATTGCAGCGGTGAAAGCCTATTACGGTGGCCCATTAGTAGGGAACGCGCTCTCATCAATGCGCGAACACATGCCTCATATTGAAACCCGAGTGGCAGCAATCTTCCGCCAGGAACGCCCTATCCGCCCTCAGGGTTCTACGATTATTGAAGCCGGTGATGAAGTATTCTTCGTCGCAGCATCTCAACATATTCGTGCCGTAATGAGTGAGCTTCAGCGGCTTGAGAAACCGTACAAACGTATCATGATCGTCGGTGGTGGTAACGTTGGTGCGGGTCTTGCACAAAGGCTCGAGAAAAATTACAGCGTTAAATTGATTGAACGCGATCAACAACGCGCGGCAGAACTCGCGGAACTCTTGCAGGACACGATTGTGTTTTACGGTGATGCTTCGGATCAGGAGCTGCTGGCTGAGGAGCACATCGAACAGGTCGATGTCTTTATTGCCATCACCAACGACGATGAGGCCAATATCATGTCCGCGATGCTGGCAAAACGCATGGGCGCGAAGAAAGCAATGGTCTTAATCCAACGCAGTGCCTACGTCGACCTTGTCCAGGGGAGCGTTATCGATATTGCGATTTCGCCGCAGCAAGCCACCATCTCAGCATTGCTGGGCCATGTCCGAAAAGCTGACATTGTCAGTGTGTCATCATTGCGTCGTGGTGTTGCCGAAGCCATCGAAGCCATCGCTCACGGCGATGAAACCACATCTAAAGTTGTTGGCCGTACGGTCGAACAAATTAAGCTGCCGCCGGGCACAACAATTGGCGCAATTGTACGTGGTAATGAAGTGATTATTGCTAACGGAAACAGCAGGATCCAACAAGGCGATCATGTAGTGATGTTCATAACCGATAAGAAGTTTGTGAGGGATGTAGAACGGTTATTCCAGCCGAGTCCGTTCTTCTTATAGAGCATCAATGGGTATGACTTTTTGGATTAATTAGAGTTATGAAGATAAGTTTTGTAGCGAAGATGCTGCAAATGGTCTTTACTTTGTTTGACACAATTGTTGAATTTGCCAAGGAGAGTTTTATGAGTTTTATGAAAGAGTTTCGTGAGTTTGCCATGCGAGGCAACGTGGTTGACCTGGCCGTTGGTGTGATCATCGGTGCTGCTTTTGGGAAAATCGTATCATCGCTGGTCGCTGATATTATTATGCCACCGCTGGGCTTGCTGATTGGCGGGGTAGACTTTAAACAGTTTGCGTTAGTGCTCAGAGAAGCTCAGGGAACCGTACCCGCAGTTGTAATGCATTACGGTGTCTTCATCCAGAATATTTTTGACTTCATTATCGTCGCATTAGCTATCTTCTGCGCAATTACGTTCATGAATAAAATGCGTCGTAAAAAGGAAGATGTGCCAGCTACACCACCGAAGCCGACGGCTGAAGAAACACTGTTAGCTGAAATACGCGACTTATTGAAAGAACAACAGACACCGAAATTCTAACGAACTCAGTGCACTAAATTACCCTGCTTTAAGAAGGGCAGTGTTGAATATTCGAACGAACACTTAACACTGCCCTCCAGATAACTTCCTTTCCCATTCTTTTCTTTACGGCGGTAACTGCCTTTCCCTTTCTGGTTCTTTTCAATGCGTTGCTTAAACAGTGGGTCACGTAAAAGTGCTTGCAATGCATTATCCTGAATTGTGCCTCTTTGATGCTTATAGTTACTCATAGATTCCTCTGTGTAAAAAAAAGATCACTGCATAAAATGCCAGCGAATCATACTGCCTTCATCCCTTCTTCGAAAGCGGTTTTTATGCCACCTTCCCAGCCCCATCCTCTAATGCTTCTAAAATTGAACAACTGACGCTGGAATGAGCTGAGCCGCAGCAGGCTTTGCTCAACCTCTGTAACGATTCTCGCATCTGCATCAGTTCCTTAAGTTTAAGCTCCACCTCGGCAAGTCGTTCTTCTACAATGGACTTCGACTCCTGGCAGGTGTGGTGCGCTGGATCGATACGGATTGAAAGCAGCTCCTTTATTGCTTCAAGTGTAAATCCGGTCGATTTTGCATAACGAATGAAACGCAGTCTCTGCAGGTCACTGTCATTGTACTGGCGATACCCTGAGCCATTACGCACCGTTGAGCTCATCATTCCCTGTTTTTCATAGTAGCGAATGGTGTCGTTAGAGACATTGGCGAGCCTGGCCAATTCACCGATTTTGAACATAATTAATCACCATTAAACTTTTTATTTAGCTCATGTTGGTAGCGACCATCAAGAAAATCCATACTAATGCCCGCCTGCTGTAGTCGCAACTTGAGAATTTTAAGCCTTCTGTTAATGACACAATACTCGGGATTATCAGGTACCACGCTTTTCAGCATATGATCTAACTCGATAGCTTCCTTCCTGTCTTGCAGTTCGGGAGGTAAGTATCCTGCATTTTTGAGAATACGATAAGCGGTTCGCAGCTCTTCAGGTACAGCACTATCGTCATCTAAAACCAGTGGTTTGCCCCTGCCAGCTAAGTTATCAAACTCACCGTTATCACTGGCATCCTTGATGTGTTTTTCAACCCATTGATCAATAGGAAACATAACTATGACCTCTGCGATCTCCCTGAATTCATTCCGTTAGCATAGCGCGAATAACAGATTAATTCTGGATGGGATAAATATAGGGAGGTTTTGAAAGGAGGAGGACGAATTTTGGATGTAAAAAAACCGGGCAAGCCCGGTTTTTTCATGCATCTACAGATTATTCAGCAGTTGCTACTTCTGCTTTTGACTCTGCACGATCAACGAGCTCGATGTATGCCATCGGCGCATTGTCGCCTGCACGGAAGCCACACTTAAGAATACGAGTGTAACCACCGGCACGGCTCGCGAAACGCGGGCCCAGTTCATTAAACAGTTTTGCCACGATCTCGTTATCACGAGTACGGGCGAATGCCAGACGACGATTTGCAACGTTGTCGGTCTTGGCAAGAGTAATCAGCGGCTCAACAACGCGACGCAGCTCTTTCGCTTTCGGCAGGGTCGTCTTGATGATCTCATGACGAACCAAAGAGCCGGCCATGTTACGGAACATAGCCTGTCGGTGGCTGCTGTTACGGTTCAGTTGACGACCACTCTTACGATGGCGCATGACCTTATCCTTCTCAGTAAAACCTTAACCTGTGATCCGGTTACTCGTCAGCAATACTTGCTGGTGGCCAGTTTTCCAGGCGCATGCCTAGTGACAAACCACGGGACGCAAGTACGTCTTTGATCTCAGTAAGAGATTTTTTACCCAGGTTAGGTGTTTTAAGTAACTCAACCTCGGTACGCTGTACCAGATCACCGATGTAGTGGATTGCTTCTGCCTTAAGGCAGTTAGCAGAGCGGACAGTCAATTCCAGATCGTCAACAGGGCGCAGCAGGATTGGATCGAATTCCGGCTTCTCTTCTTTGACTTCCGGTTGACGTACATCACGTAAATCAACGAAAGCTTCAAGTTGTTCAGCAAGAATGGTTGCCGCACGACGGATCGCCTCTTCAGGATCGATCGTGCCGTTGGTTTCCATTTCGATAACCAGCTTGTCCAAATCGGTACGCTGTTCTACACGCGCTGCTTCAACATTGTAGGCAATTCGCTCTACAGGGCTGTAGCATGCATCTACTAACAGACGACCAATTGGGCGCTCATCTTCTTCCGAATGAATTCGGGCAGACGCCGGTACATAACCACGACCACGTTGAACTTTGATACGCATGCTAATAGCAGCGTTTTCATCGGTCAGGTGGCAAATGACATGTTGCGGCTTGACGATTTCGACATCACCATCATGGGTAATGTCGGCTGCAGTCACAGGGCCAATGCCAGACTTATTCAGGGTAAGAATAACTTCATCTTTCCCTTGAACTCTCACCGCCAGCCCTTTCAGGTTGAGCAGGATTTCCAGGATATCTTCCTGTACGCCTTCTTTGGTGCTGTACTCATGTAGTACACCATCAATCTCAACCTCGGTCACCGCGCAACCCGGCATGGATGAAAGCAGAATACGGCGCAGTGCGTTGCCTAAAGTATGGCCAAAGCCACGTTCTAAAGGCTCAAGGGTCACCTTGGCGTGCGTCGAACTGACTTGCTCGATATCTACCAGGCGCGGTTTTAGAAACTCTGTCACAGAACCCTGCATTGTGTCCTCTCTTTGGTACTAAGCTTTACTTAGAGTAAAGCTCGACGATCAGGTGTTCGTTAATGTCGGAAGACAGATCAGTACGTTCAGGCATACGCTTGAACACACCTTCCATCTTAGCAGCATCAACTTCAAGCCAAGTCGGCTTTTCACGCTGTTCAGCCAACTCCAAAGCGGCCTTCACGCGAGATTGCTTTTTAGCTTTCTCTCGGATGCTGACAACGTCATTCGGAGATACCTGATAAGAAGCGATGTTAACAACGCGACCGTTTACCATGATAGCTTTGTGGCTAACTAACTGGCGCGATTCCGCACGAGTAGCGCCGAAGCCCATACGATAAACAACGTTGTCCAAACGACCTTCCAGGAGTTGCAACAGGTTTTCACCGGTGTTGCCTTTCAGGCGTGCTGCTTCTTTATAATAGTTACGGAACTGACGCTCAAGAACACCGAAGATACGGCGAACTTTTTGCTTTTCACGTAACTGTACACCGTAATCAGACAGACGCGGTTTACGCGCACCATGCTGACCAGGAGCTTGTTCAATTTTACACTTGGTATCGATCGCGCGAACGCCAGATTTAAGGAATAAATCTGTGCCCTCACGACGGCTAAGCTTGAGCTTAGGACCCAAATATCTTGCCATTTTCTCTCTCCAACAAACCTAAAAGCAGCGTTATACGCGACGCTTTTTCGGCGGACGACAACCGTTATGAGGGATAGGAGTCACATCAGTAATATTAGTGATGCGGAAACCAGCCGCGTTTAACGCGCGGATAGTAGACTCACGACCAGGACCAGGTCCTTTAACCATAACTTCCAGATTCTTGATACCGTATTCTTTCACTGCATCTGCGCAGCGCTCTGCTGCAACCTGAGCTGCGAACGGAGTGGATTTACGAGAACCACGGAAACCGGAACCACCAGCTGTTGCCCAACCCAAAGCATTACCCTGACGATCGGTAATGGTAACAATGGTGTTGTTGAAAGAAGCATGGATATGAGCCACGCCGTCAGAGACTTGTTTTCTTACACGTTTACGTGTACGAACAGGTGCCTTTGCCATTTATTCAATCACCCCGATTATTTCTTGATCGGTTTACGCGGACCCTTACGGGTACGTGCGTTAGTCTTGGTACGCTGACCGCGTACTGGAAGACCACGACGATGACGCAAACCACGATAAGTTCCAAGGTCCATAAGACGCTTGATGCTCAGGGTGACTTCACGACGCAGATCACCTTCAACAATGAACTTGGCAACTTCGTCACGCAGTTTTTCGATTTGCTCTTCAGACAGCTCACTGATCTTAACATTTTCAGCAATACCGGATGCAGCACAGATAGACTGTGAGCGGGTTTTGCCGATGCCGTAGATCGAAGTTAATGCGATCACGGTATGTTTCTGATCAGGAATGTTAATGCCTGCTATACGGGCCACTATGCACTCCTACTATTTATATACGGCAACACCATTCTGAAAAGCCCGTTTTCAGGATACTCAAATAGTGTTGCTGCTTACATACAAAAGATTGGCTGGCTAATCTAGCCAGCTCAACCCAACTTTGCAAGAAAAATATGCGAGATAATCAGCCTTGACGCTGTTTATGCTTCGGTTCTGCGCTGCAGATTACGCGAACGATACCGTTACGCTTAACAATTTTGCAGTTACGACATAATTTCTTGACGGAAGCACGAACTTTCATTTTTACTCTCCGTAACTTCTCAAACGCACCTGATTAGCGGTTATAGCCTTTCAGGTTTGCTTTCTTCAATGCAGACTCGTACTGACTTGACATCATCAGAGTTTGCACTTGAGCCATAAAGTCCATAATGACGACGACTACGATGAGTAGTGAAGTACCACCAAAGTAGAATGGAACTTTCATCGCGTCACGCATGAACTCCGGGATAAGGCAGATGAAAGTAATATACATCGCACCGATTAAGGTTAAACGAGTCATTACTTTATCGATGTACTTCGCCGTTTGCTCTCCCGGACGAATTCCTGGTACAAATGCACCGGACTTCTTCAGGTTATCTGCTGTCTCACGCGGGTTGAACACCAACGCAGTATAAAAGAAACAGAAGAAGATGATTGCAGTCGCATAGAGTAACACATAAAGCGGTTGTCCAGGCTGCAAATACAGCGAAATCGTAGTCAGCCAGTTCCAACCAGTCCCGCCCCCAAACCATGATGCAATCGTGGCAGGGAACAGAATGATGCTGGAAGCGAAGATAGCAGGAATAACACCAGCCATATTCACTTTCAACGGTAAGTGCGTGCTCTGTGCTGCATAGACACGACGACCTTGTTGACGTTTAGCGTAGTTAACGACGATACGACGTTGACCACGTTCAACAAACACCACAAAGAAAGTCACTGCAAACACTAAAACTGCAACCAACAGCAACAGGAGGAAGTGCAGGTCGCCTTGCCGAGCTTGTTCGATAGTATGGGCAACTGCTGGCGGGAGACCCGCTACGATACCGGCAAAGATAATGATTGAAATACCGTTACCGATACCTCTTTCAGTAATCTGCTCACCCAGCCACATCAGGAACATTGTCCCGGTAACCAAGCTAACAACTGCAGTAAAGTAGAACGCAAAGCCTGGATTTAACACCAGGCCCTGCATACCAGGCATGTTCGGAAGACCGGTAGCAATACCAATCGACTGGAACACAGCCAATACCAGCGTACCGTAACGGGTGTACTGGCTAATCTTACGACGGCCAGCCTCCCCTTCTTTCTTTATTTCTGCTAACGCTGGATGAACCACTGTTAACAGCTGGATAATGATCGATGCCGAAATGTACGGCATGATCCCCAGAGCAAAGATAGAAGCACGGCTAAGGGCGCCACCAGAGAACATGTTAAACATTTCAATGATGGTGCCTCTTTGCTGTTCGAGCAATTTGGCAAGTACAGTGGCATCAATACCAGGGATCGGAATAAAAGAGCCGATACGGAAAACAATCAGCGCACCGATAACAAACAAAAGTCTGCGCTTCAGTTCGCCTAGTCCACCCTTGGCACTTTGGAAATCTAACCCCGGTTGCTTAGCCATCTGCTACTTATTCCTCAATTTTACCGCCAGCAGCTTCGATAGCAACACGAGCGCCTTTGGTGACACGCAAACCACGCAGAGTTACCGCACGACCGACTTCGCCTGAAAGGATTACTTTCGCGAATTCGATCTGGATACCAACTACGTTAGCGGCTTTCAGCGCGTTCAGGTCGATCACGTCGCCTTCCACCAGAGCCAGTTCAGACAGACGTACTTCTGCCGTAATCATAGCTTTGCGGGAGGTGAAGCCGAATTTCGGCAAACGACGATATAAAGGCATCTGACCACCTTCAAAACCACGACGTACGCCACCGCCAGAACGTGAGTTCTGACCTTTGTGACCACGACCAGCGGTTTTACCCAGGCCAGAACCAATACCACGACCTACACGCTTAGGCGCTTGTTTGGCACCATCAGCCGGAGACAGAGTATTTAAACGCATCTCTTACTCCTCAACCTTAACCATGTAGGAAACCAGGTTGATCATACCGCGTACAGCAGGAGTATCCTCGCGCTCAACGGTGTGACCAATACGACGCAGACCCAGGCCCAGCAGAGTAGCTTTATGCTTCGGCAGACGGCCAATGGAACTGCGAGTTTGTGTAACTTTAATAGTCTTTGCCATGGTTAATTACCCCAGAATTTCTTCAACGGATTTACCACGCTTGGCAGCGACCATTTGTGGGGATTTCATATTTGCCAGAGCATCAATAGTTGCACGAACCACGTTGATCGGGTTTGTAGAACCATAAGCTTTAGCCAATACGTTATGTACCCCTGCAACTTCCAGGACGGCGCGCATTGCACCACCGGCGATAATACCGGTACCTTCGGAAGCCGGCTGCATGAACACACGGGAACCCGTATGAGCACCTTTAACAGGATGCTGCAGGGTGCCGCTGTTCAGCGCGACATTCATCATGTTGCGACGGGCTTTTTCCATCGCTTTCTGGATCGCTGCCGGAACTTCGCGTGCTTTGCCGTAGCCAAAACCAACGCGACCGTTACCATCACCAACTACTGTCAGTGCGGTAAAGCTGAAGATACGGCCACCTTTTACGGTTTTAGATACGCGGTTTACCGCGATCAGCTTTTCCTGCAGTTCGCCAGCTTGTTTTTCGATGTGAGCCATCTTAAACCTCTTCCTTAGAACTGAAGGCCAGCTTCACGGGCAGCATCTGCCAGTGCCTGGACTCGACCATGATATTGGAAACCGGAACGGTCAAAGGATACTTTCGTGATCCCTTTTTCCAATGCGCGTTCTGCGATAGCTTTACCTACAGCAGTGGCAGCATCTTTGTTGCCGGTATACTTCAGTTGCTCAGTAATAGTTTTTTCTACAGTAGATGCAGCAACTAATACTTCGGAACCGTTTGGAGCGATGACCTGTGCGTAAATATGACGCGGGGTACGATGTACCACCAGGCGAGTCGCACCCAATTCCTTGAGCTTGCGGCGTGCGCGGGTCGCACGACGGATACGAGCAGATTTCTTATCCATAGTGTTACCTTACTTCTTCTTAGCCTCTTTGGTACGCACGACTTCGTCGGCGTAACGGACACCCTTGCCTTTATAAGGCTCAGGACGACGGTAGGCACGTAAATCTGCAGCAACCTGACCAATGACTTGTTTATCAGCGCCTTTCAGCACGATTTCAGTCTGGGTCGGACATTCTGCAGTAACGCCTTCCGGCAATTGGTGATCGACCGGGTGAGAGAAGCCTAAGGCTAAATTCACCACGTTGCCTTTAACAGCAGCACGATAACCAACACCTACCAATTGAAGCTTTTTAGTGAAGCCGTCGGTAACACCTATAACCATTGAGTTCAACAGTGCACGAGTGGTACCCGCTTGGGCCCATCCGTCTACAAAACCTTCGTTTGGACCGAAAGTCAGTGTATTTTCTTCCTGTTTAACAACAACGGCGTCATGGATAGTACGTGACAGCTCGCCGTTTTTACCCTTAATCGAAATAACCTGACCGTTGAGTTTTACCTCTACGCCGGCAGGAATGACGACGGGTGCTTTTGCAACACGAGACATGCTTTCCTCCCGATTAAGCTACGTAGCAGATAATCTCGCCACCAAGACCAGCCTGGCGAGCTGAACGATCAGTCATAACACCTTTAGAGGTAGAAATAACAGCGATACCCATACCGGCCATAACTTTTGGCAGCTCATCTTTTTTCTTGTAGATGCGCAGACCAGGACGGCTGATACGTTGAATGCTTTCTACCACTGCCTTGCCCTGGAAGTACTTCAGTACTAATTCCAGTTCAGGTTTGGCGTCGCCTTCGATTTTAAATTCTTCAATATAGCCTTCTTCCTTCAGCACGTTGGCAATAGCCACTTTCAGCTTGGAGGAAGGCATGGTGACCGCAACTTTGTTCGCGGCTTGACCGTTACGGATACGGGTCAGCATATCCGCGATCGGATCTTGCATGCTCATCTGTCTTTACTCCCGTGATTCAATTGGTGACAATTACCAGCTAGCCTTTTTAAGACCCGGAATTTCACCGCGCATAGCGGCTTCACGGACCTTAATACGGCTCAACCCGAACTTCCGCAGGAAAGCATGCGGACGACCAGTTTGACGGCAGCGGTTACGCTGACGAGACGGGCTGGAATCACGCGGCAGAGACTGCAGCTTAAGAACCGCATCCCAACGATCTTCGTCGGATGAGTTCACACCAGAGATAATAGCTTTCAATTCCTCGCGTTTAGCGCGGTATTTATCAGCCAGTTTTACGCGAACGACTTCGCGTGCTTTCATGGATTGCTTAGCCATTAGTAACCCTGCCTTACTTGCGGAATGGGAAGTTAAAGGCTGTCAGCAATGCACGGCCTTCATCATCGGATTTCGCAGTAGTGGTGATAGTAATATCTAAACCACGAACGCGATCGACTTTATCATAATCGATTTCCGGGAAGATGATCTGTTCACGCACGCCCATGCTGTAGTTACCACGACCATCGAAAGACTTAGCAGACAAGCCGCGGAAGTCACGAATACGTGGTACAGCAATGGAGACCAGACGCTCAAAGAACTCCCACATGCGTTCGCCGCGGAGGGTTACTTTACAGCCGATCGGATAGCCCTGACGGATTTTGAAGCCTGCAACTGATTTGCGTGCTTTGGTGATCAACGGTTTTTGACCGGAGATTGCTGCCAGGTCAGCTGCTGCGTTATCCAGCAGTTTCTTGTCAGCGATCGCTTCACCAACACCCATGTTCAGGGTGATCTTCTCGACCCGAGGGACTTGCATGACAGAATTGTAACCAAACTCAGCCATGAGTTTTTTTACGACATCGTCTTTGTAGTAATCATGCAGTTTCGCCATCGTACTACTCCAAATTACTTGATAGTTACGCTGTTAGACTTGAAGAAACGTACTTTTTTGCCGTCTTCGAATCTAAAGCCTACACGGTCCGCCTTGCCAGTAGCCGTGTTGAAGAGAGCAACGTTAGAAACCGGAATTGCAGCTTCTTTTTCAACGATGCCACCTGGTTGGTTCAGGGCCGGTACAGGCTTCTGATGTTTCTTAACCAGGTTGATACCTTCAACAATGACCTTACCAGAAGTCAGGACATTTTTTACTTTACCGCGCTTACCTTTATCTTTACCGGTAAGCAGGATAACTTCGTCATCACGACGGATTTTCGCTGCCATGGTTTCGCTCCTTAGAGTACTTCTGGTGCCAGAGAGATAATTTTCATGAACTTCTCATTACGCAGTTCACGAGTTACCGGCCCAAAAATACGCGTGCCGATTGGCTGTTCGCTGTTATTGTTTAAAATAACGCAAGCATTACCATCGAAGCGAATGACAGAACCGTCCGGGCGACGAACACCCTTCTTGGTGCGCACCACTACCGCCTTCAGCACATCGCCTTTCTTCACCTTACCGCGAGGAATTGCTTCCTTGATGGTAATTTTGATGATGTCGCCGACGCCTGCGTAGCGACGGTGCGAGCCACCTAGAACCTTGATACACATTACGCGACGTGCACCGGAGTTGTCGGCCACGGTCAGCATAGTCTGTTCTTGGATCATGTTAGTGCTCCGCTAATGTCAACTACAACTTAGGACCCAGGATAGGTCATTAAGAAATCCCCACAATATGAGGGCGCGGCATTATAACACCGGTTCCCGACTATGGGTAGAAAAAATAAACGGCTCACGTGCATGAGCCGTTTATCTATTTTTGAGAAGCGCTACTGTATTACAGAATCGCTTTCTCTACAACGCGAACCAAGGTCCAAGACTTAGTCTTAGACAGTGGACGGCATTCGCTGATTTCAACAACGTCACCGATACCACATTCATTGTTCTCGTCATGTACGTGCAATTTGGTCGTACGTTTGATGAATTTCCCGTAAATTGGGTGCTTCACCACACGCTCAATCGCAACAACGATGGATTTCTCCATTTTGTCACTGATTACACGACCCTGCAGAGTACGGATCTTATCAGTCATTACGCACCCGCCTTTTCAGTCAGTAAAGTTTTCACACGTGCAACATCACGACGCACTTGTTTCAACAGGTGTGTTTGCTGCAACTGGCCGCTTGCCGTTTGCATGCGCAGGTTAAACTGCTCACGCAAAAGGTTCAGCAACTCAGTGTTCAGCTCTTCCACGCTTTTTTCGCGCAGCTCTTGTGCTTTCATTACATCACCGTCTTAGTTACAAAGGTGGTTTTGATAGGCAGTTTGGCTGCTGCCAGCTGGAAGGCTTCACGAGCCAGCTCTTCAGGCACACCGTCCATTTCATACAGGACTTTACCAGGCTGAATCAAAGCAACCCAATACTCTACGTTGCCTTTACCTTTACCCATACGAACTTCGAGCGGTTTCTCGGTGATCGGTTTGTCCGGGAATACTCGGATCCAGATCTTACCTTGACGCTTAACTGCACGGGTCATCGCACGACGTGCTGCTTCAATTTGACGAGCAGTCAGACGACCACGGCCAACAGCTTTCAGACCGTAAGTGCCGAAGCTCACATCCGTACCTTGCGCAAGACCACGGTTGCGGCCCTTGTGCACCTTACGGAATTTTGTACGCTTTGGTTGTAACATCAGCGACTCTCCTTACTTGCGGCCTTTACGCTGCTGCTTTTTAGGTTGAGCAGCCGGTTCCGGTTGTTCAACTGCAGCCATACCACCCAGGATCTCACCTTTGAAGATCCATACCTTAACGCCGATTACACCGTAAGTGGTGTGCGCTTCAGATGTGTTGTAATCGATATCCGCACGCAGTGTATGCAACGGAACACGACCTTCACGGTACCATTCGGTACGCGCGATTTCAGCACCGCCAAGGCGGCCGCTTACTTCAACTTTGATACCTTTAGCGCCAAGACGCATTGCGTTCTGTACAGCACGCTTCATAGCACGACGGAACATAACGCGACGTTCCAGCTGTGAAGTGATGCTGTCAGCAACCAATTTAGCGTCCAGTTCCGGTTTACGGATCTCGGCGATGTTAATCTGCGCAGGAACGCCAGCGATATCCGCTACGACCTTACGCAGTTTTTCGACATCTTCACCTTTCTTGCCGATAACGATGCCAGGACGAGCGGTGTGAATAGTCACACGGATGCTCTTCGCTGGGCGCTCGATAACGATGCGAGAAACGGAAGCTTTCGCTAATTCCTTAGTCAGGAACTGGCGAACTTTAAAGTCGCTGTCCAGGTTGTCAGCGAAATCTTTGGTATTTGCATACCAAGTAGAATTCCAAGGTTTGACAATACCTAGGCGAATACCATTAGGATGTACTTTCTGACCCATTGCTAGTCTCCAGAGTCTCAGCGATCGGACACAACCACAGTAATGTGGCTGGTGCGCTTCAGGATGCGATCTGCACGACCTTTAGCACGCGGCATAATGCGCTTCATGCTTGGGCCTTCGTCTACGAAAATCTTCGTGACTTTCAGATCATCGATGTCAGCGCCATCGTTGTGTTCTGCGTTAGCAATGGCAGACTCCAGCACCTTCTTAACCAGACCAGCAGCTTTCTTGTTGGTGTAGGCCAAAGTTTCCAGAGCTTGCGACACTTTCTTACCGCGGATCAGGTCTGCAACAAGGCGAACCTTCTGAGCAGAAGAACGAGCGTGGCGATGTTTAGCTATAGTTTCCATCTCTTCCTCCTACCTTAGCGCTTTTTAGCTTTTTTATCAGCCGCATGGCCGCGATAAGTACGAGTCGGCGCGAATTCACCCAGTTTGTGACCGACCATTTCATCGGAAACGAACACTGGTACGTGCTGACGACCATTATGGACAGCGATGGTCAAACCGATCATGTTAGGAAAGATCGTTGAACGACGGGACCAAGTGCGCAAAGGCTTCTTGTCACCGCTTTCCACCGCTTTCTCTACCTTCTTCAGCAAGTGCAGGTCAATAAAAGGACCTTTCTTGAGAGAACGTGGCATGGCTTATCCTCTAATTATTTTTTACTACGGCGACGTACAATGAATTTATCAGTACGCTTGTTGCTACGGGTCTTCTTACCTTTGGTTTGAACGCCCCACGGGGTTACCGGGTGCTTACCAAAGTTACGACCTTCACCACCACCGTGTGGGTGATCGACTGGGTTCATCGCAGTACCGCGAACGGTAGGACGAATACCACGCCAACGACTTGCACCTGCTTTACCCAGAACGCGAAGCATGTGTTCAGAGTTACCGACTTCACCTAAGGTGGCGCGGCAATCAATCTGAACTTTACGCATTTCGCCAGAGCGCAGACGCAGAGTCACGTAGGAACCGTCACGAGCAACGATCTGAACGTAGGCACCAGCTGAGCGAGCCATCTGGCCGCCTTTACCTGGTTTCATTTCTACGTTGTGAACCGTTGAACCTACTGGGATGTTGCGCATAGGCAGGGTGTTACCTGTCTTGATTGCAGCATCAACACCAGATTGGATCTGATCACCTACTTTCAGGCCTTTCGGCGCCAGGATGTAACGGCGTTCGCCGTCTTTGTACAGAACCAGCGCGATGTTCGCGGAACGGTTCGGATCGTACTCCAGACGCTCAACCACTGCAGCGATGCCATCTTTGTTGCGTTTGAAGTCAACAAGCCGGTAATGCTGTTTGTGGCCACCACCGATATGACGGGTGGTGATACGGCCATTGTTGTTACGGCCACCGCTTTTGCTCAGTTTTTCAAGCAGCGGGGCAAAAGGTTTACCCTTATGCAGCTCAGGGTTAACCACTTTAACAACGTGGCGACGACCCGGAGATGTAGGTTTACATTTAACAATTGCCATTGTTTCTTACTCCTCCGACTTACTCAGCGCCGCTGATGAAGTCCAGATTCTGGCCTTCTTTCAGGGTGACGTAAGCTTTTTTCCAGTCGCTACGACGACCAACACGCTGACCCTGACGTTTCACTTTGCCTTTAACCAGCAAGGTGTTTACGTCTTCGACTTCGACTTCAAACAGTTTCGAAACCGCAGCTTTGATTTCTGCTTTAGTCGCGTCTTTGGCAACTTTGAGTACGATGGTGTTGTTCTTTTCCATCGCGGTAGAAGCTTTTTCAGAAACGTGCGGCGCGCGCAGCACTTTCAGCAGACGTTCTTCACGAATCATGCCAGCATCTCCTCAACTTGCTTCACAGCGTCAGCAGTCATAACCACTTTGTCGAAGGCGATCAGGCTTACTGGATCGATACCTGCTACATCGCGAACGTCAACCTTGTACAGGTTACGTGCGGCCAGGAACAGATTCTCGTCGACTTCGCCAGTTACAATCAGCACGTCTTCCAGAGCCATGTCTTTCAGTTTCTGTGCCAGCAGCTTAGTTTTAGGCGCTTCTACAGAGAACGTTTCGACAACGATCAGACGATCTTGACGTACCAGTTCGGACAGAATGCTTTTCAGCGCGCCGCGGTACATCTTTTTATTTACTTTTTGACTGTGGTCCTGTGGCTTTGCAGCGAAGGTTACACCACCGGAACGCCAGATTGGGCTCTTTACAGAACCTGCACGCGCACGGCCAGTACCTTTCTGACGCCAAGGTTTTTTACCGGAACCAGTTACTTCAGCACGGGTCTTCTGAGCGCGAGTACCTTGACGGGCACCTGCTGCATAAGCAACAACGACCTGGTGTACAAGCGCTTCATTGAAATCACGCCCGAAGGTAGTTTCGGAAACAGTCAGCGCGCTTTGCGCGTCTTTCACTACTAATTCCATTCCTATCTCCTCGACGTTAAGCCTTAACAGCAGGTTTAACGATCAGGTTGCCACCGGTAGCACCCGGAACAGCACCCTTGACCAGTAGCAGGTTGCGCTCAGCATCAACACGTACTACATCTAGGCTCTGAACGGTTACACGTTCGTTACCCAGTTGGCCTGCCATTTTCTTACCTTTGAACACTTTACCTGGAGTCTGGTTCTGACCGATTGAACCATGTCCACGGTGTGCCAAGGAGTTACCATGGGTAGCATCTTGGGTACGGAAGTTCCAGCGCTTAACTGTGCCAGCAAAACCTTTACCTTTAGAAGTACCGGTAACATCGACTTTCTTAACGTCTGCGAAAATTTCAACGCTAATGTTCTGACCTGCAGTAAATTCTTCACCTTCTGCAAGGCGGAATTCCCACAGACCGCGGCCAGCTTCAACGCCAGCTTTAGCGAAGTGACCCGCTTCTGGTTTGGTTACACGGTTAGCTTTTTTGCTACCAGTAGTAACCTGCACAGCACGGTAACCATCGTTGTCCAGGTCTTTGACCTGAGTAACGCGGTTTGCTTCAATTTCGATAACGGTTACTGGGATAGAAACGCCATCTTCTGTGAAGATACGAGTCATGCCCACTTTCTTACCGACTAAACCAATCATTGTTTCAACCTCTCAATCGTCAATGACCCTGATTAACCCAGGCTGATCTGCACGTCTACACCAGCAGCCAGATCCAGACGCATCAGAGCATCAACGGTTTTCTCGGTTGGCTCAACGATGTCAACCAGACGCTTATGAGTGCGAATTTCATACTGATCGCGCGCATCTTTATTGACGTGCGGAGAAATCAGAATAGTAAAACGCTCTTTGCGGGTCGGCAGCGGGATTGGACCACGAACTTGCGCACCAGTGCGCTTCGCAGTCTCAACGATTTCCGCAGTTGATTGATCGATCAAACGATGATCAAACGCTTTCAGGCGGATACGGATTCTTTGGTTCTGCATGAGACCAGAGCTCCAATTATTTTAAACGTAAATGATTACTCCTCATACCCATTTCGATTGATGGGAGAGTGTAATCGTTCTTCACATAACCCCCATATCGGGAGTATTGTTGACCAGCGAGTTGCCTCAGTGGCCAGCTGATTCAGATTGAATCAGGCTTACCAATATTAGGTAAGCCCGCGCATTATACGTAAACCGTCGGAATAAGCAACTAGCAATGACGGCAACATGCTTTTATTTTGCTCACTTCATCGAGGTCCCTCGCCCTGCCTGATACTCACATCTTTCATAAATTCATCCCGCATATATCTGCCGAGCAACTCATCAGTTTCAAAATGTAATCAACGTTAAGATTGAATTCTTTAGTGTTCTTCATGCCACCAATCCAAAATCAGTATCCAGTAATCATCATTGGATGAGGGAGGAAAAATCATGGAGGAAGTCTGGCAAGGTTTTCTATGGGGCTTTAGTTGTCTGGCATCCCGCGCACATACCACCTCTTTTATCGCCGGATTGATCTTAGGCAGCTATCTGAAGGTTGTGGTCTGTCGGCATTGTCTTAATGAGGGTTACTTTAAAGTGCCACATGTTACTGTCGATAACTCAACTCCAGCATCCTGTTGTCCACTCTGCCAAAATACATTCGCCTCATGGCCAAACATCACCATAGTCAGTTGGTTACTACGTAGGGGGCGCGGTTATTATTGTGATGAGCCTAACTCTGTACACTATCCCCTGACGGAGGTAACTTGCGGAGTGGTATTCCTCTGTATCTCTTTCTTCGCACCCACCCCTGTTGTCATGGTCCAACTTTGCGTATTGGCATGGTTTCTTATAGCCCTCAGTATGATTGATTACTTTACGCTCCAATTGCCAGATGCGCTCACTCAACCGCTAATGTGGTCAGGGTTGGTGCTAAGTGTGTCCGGGTTCGGGATACGTCCTGAGTCTGCTATATACGGGGCAGTGTTTGGTTATCTTTCATTATGGGGACTTTACTGGCTGTATCTGATTTTCACCAGGAATGAGGGTATAGGGTACGGTGATTTTAAATTGCTCGCAGCTATTGGAGCCTGGGTTGGATGGGAAATGCTGCCGCTTGTTTGTACACTAGCGGCATTATGCGGGATCGCGTTTTCATTGTGTAGGCAAAGGACACATCATATCAAGCAACTCATTCCTTTTGGCCCAAGCCTTTCTGCGGCGGGTTTCCTTATCTACATCAGCCAGATGAATGACGAACTCTGGCTGATGTAATCTTTACCGATTCAATTGTAAGGATTTACTGCGATGCTTCTTTTAACTGAGACTGGATATAGTTTTGCAGGCCGATACGGCCAATCAGTTCAATCTCTGTTTCCAGCCAGTCGATGTGATGTTCCTCGTCGGCCAAAATAGTTATCATAATATCGCGGCTGACGTAATCATTAACGGAGTCAGCATAAGCAATGGCTTCGCGCAGATCTTTCGCACCTTCCAATTCGAGAAGTAAATCTGATTTCAGCATCTCCTCAACATCTTCACCGATATTAAGTTTTCCGAGATCTTGCAGGTTAGGCAGGCCTTCCAGGAACAAGATGCGCTCTATGTAGATATCTGCATGCTTCATTTCGTCTATCGACTCATGATACTCGATTCCATTGAGGCGCATTAACCCCCAGTTTTTGAACATACGGGCGTGCAAAAAATACTGATTGATAGCAACCAGTTCATTTCCAAGAAGTTTATTGAGGTGTGCAATGACTTTTTTATCGCCTTTCATAGGTAACTCCTCCGTTCCGGTATCTAAAGCGTAGATCCGGTACAGAGTAAGTCAAAAAAAAGGCACATTTTTTATCGAAGTATTTTTACGCGATGTTTTTGAACTCTGGAATCTGCTGTAATTCATCTTCCATTATCTGACGTGCCGCGCGAACACATTTGCCACATTGCGTCCCTACCGGGACAAAATTTCTGAGCTGTTGAAACGTTTGAGGCTGGTAACGTCTTACTGCCTGTCTGATTGTTTTATCACTGACTGAATTACACAAACACACGTACATATAAACCACACTTCGCATAAAACTTACCCTAACTTTAAATGAGAATGGTTATTATTGCAAATGCGAGGACATATTTTTTTGCGTGAAATTCAGGCAATAAAAAAGGGTGCCGAGGCACCCTTTTTTTGCTCTTAATTATCAGCGATTAAGCGATAACTTTAGCAACAACGCCTGCACCTACGGTACGGCCACCTTCACGGATTGCGAAACGCAGACCTTGGTCCATCGCGATTGGATGGATCAGGGTAACAACCATGTTGATGTTGTCGCCAGGCATTACCATCTCAACGCCTTCTG
>Ga0302174_10000224_pt1 | contig 22437 bp, 21 predicted proteins | sample I_Fen_N3_2_FD_198789 | JGI IMG/M metagenome (GOLD analysis project Ga0302174, IMG submission 198789) | Peat permafrost microbial communities from Stordalen Mire near Abisko, Sweden - I_Fen_N3_2 | ecosystem: Environmental > Terrestrial > Soil > Wetlands > Permafrost | place: Sweden: Abisko... | reverse complement strand
ATGGAAATTAAATTTTTGATATTTATTGTAAGGCATGGATTAATAAAAACCTGAGCGTCTCATTTAAAATGAACTGCTACCTGTATGTTAACACGGAAAAATGTTAGCAACGTCTGCTACTGGCACACAGCAGACAAACACGTGACGCTGAAGGTCTGCTGAGAGCGAGGAGCGGACGAAGAAAGTAATATGAGAGCATCAATGTAAATTTTCTGGCAATTTATGCTCAAAACATTTATGAAATTTCTTTTTATATGTGATTAAGAGGGCTTTAAATGTGTGCGGTTGGTGAATTAAAGATGAAGTATCCAAGCGCGAATGCTTGGCAATTTGGTGATAGCCCAGAACTGGCCAACGAACTTGCAGACCTTATTATAAAAGGGATTAAAACGGCCTCATGCGGTTCTTTTGCAACTTACCAGCAAGAAGAATATGCACCTAGGATTGGGAGTTATAACATCATCCTTGATAGTCAGGATGTACCAGTGTGCGTTATCAGATTGGTTTCGATGCGACTCGTGCGTTTTTGTGATGTTACCGCCGACTTTGCCCGAAAGGAAGGTGAAGGTGATTTGAGCCTTGAGTATTGGCAGAACGAACATCAGAAGTTTTTTACTCGTGAAGGTTATTTCTCTGATGAAATGGAGCTGATCGCAGAAGAATTTGAGGTTGTTGAGGTTCTGTGAACCGAACAAAGTATCTGCATCTCAGATGAGAAAAATATCGTAGCGTTTTACCTACTGCAATTTATAAAATTTCCTCTTTTGGCACGAAGCAAACATGCTGATGTGAATGGTCAGCTTTGAGCGAAGAGAGGGCATACGAAGGGTTAAGATTTGCATGAAATTTAGTGCTTAAAGTAGGGGCATCGATCGATACCTCGTTGATATTAACTAATCATCCCAAATATGCCTTCCAAATGCTGACTCATACTCTGATTTAAAATTCGATAAGTTTTTAATTGTGAACATCAACAACCTAAGAAATATGTCGCAACACCATTTTATTTGAAGAGTGATTTGAGCTAGCACTATAGTTTTAAAGTCACCTAGGCTATTCGTATTAAACGAATAGTCTCTACGAATCAATCAACTCATTAACTATATAATTCAACGCTAGAATTTCCGATGGGTCTTCACATTTCTTTCTAACCACTGTTAAAACTAACAAATTCTGGTAACCCTCCCCCTGAGACATAGATATAACTTTTTCATTGCTCGATCCTATTTACTACCGTCTATTAGTAAAATAATTTGCACGGTTATTTCAAAGGATGAATTTCAAAAAACCTTAAAGATAACTCGACATGTACTATAAATTAACCCCCATCGATATAAAAATCAACGGGGATTGAATTCTATAAGTGCACTATAAAAAACTAGAAAGGTACTTTAAATTTATTCATGCATAATCATGCTCATGAAAAAACATGGGGTCACCATTATTTTCACCTACCTCTGTAAGCACAGGTTGCAATTCATCACGTGTACACCCAAATTGCCAACAAACGAGAATTCTTTTATCCCCTGGATAGGCTTTATATGACTGGGTCCTATGAATTGTCGATGTGCCATCAAAGAGGATTCCTTGCCCTTCTTGATATTTGTGAACAGTCGCAAGTTCATCATAAGCATCGTATTCATCACGATGGGCAGAAGTAGTTTCGAGACCGCCAAAATAAGGTTGAAAAGGAAAAAGCGGTGTTAAAAGCGTCCCACTTTCATTTGTTCCTAGTTTAGTGTGATGGAAGTCAGAATGCCATCGGCCAGTAGGATAACTACCAATAGTTTCAATTATATTGGCCTGTACTACTCGCATTGTATTTCGACTTTTACCGATGATGTCTCGGCTTAAAGCCAACTCACAACCGTCAAGAACATCTCGGAAGATCTTAATTGCTTCAGGAGACTTAGCAAAATACCATCGCATGCTTACGCTTTTAAATTCATCGCTATAATCTTCATGGGCTTTAATTCCAATATCTACAGATGGATGAAGGTTGTTATCCAGAATATCATAATATAATTGTCTTATTGGATCCAACGCATCAAATGAGAAAGCTAATTTCGTCACACTAGAATTTAGAAACTCTTCTTTCTTAGACATAATAATCCCTTTATATAAAAGGCTCTTTCGAGCCTTATTTAAACTAATTGGCTGTTATTTCCAAGTGAGGGAATTAATGTATTTCCGTCGTCATTCGTGCTGGCTTAGTTTCCGCAGCCATGCGTGCTGGCTTAGTTTCCGCAGCCATGCGTGCTGGCTTAGTTTCCGCAGCCATGCGTGCTGGCTTAGTTTCCGCGGCCATGCGTGCTGGCTTAGTTTCCGCGGCCATGCGTGCTGGTTTAGTTTCCGCGGCCATGCGTGCTAGTTTAGTTTCCGCGGCCATGCGTGCTGGCTTAGTTTCCGCAGCCATGCGTGCTGGCTTAGTTTCCGCAGCCATGCGTGCTGGCTTAGTTTCCGCGGCCATGCGTGCTGGCTTAGTTTCCGCGGCCATGCGTGCTGGCTTAGTTTCCGCGGCCATGCGTGCTGGCTTAGTTTCCGCGGCCATGCGTGCTGGTTTAGTTTCCGCGGCCATGCGTGCTGGTTTAGTTTCCGCAGCCATGCGTGCTGGCTTAGTTTCTGCGGCTAAGATATTTGTATTGCTCATTATGCTAACATTTTGCATTGATACTTCCTTTATCTATCTATTTATAAATAGTGCTATAGCACTCCTTACCCAATACCCTCCCAAAGGAGAATATAAGATCCCATTAGCTGGTGACTGAAGTTTCTATTTTTTATTCAAAACTATTCTAGTTGAAAAGACTGATAAAAAAGTAACCACTATGCAAATTAAAAATAATATATTTGAATTAATGCTATATATATAGGTCCCTAATGCTGGTCCAATGACATAACCAAAAGCTGAAGCACCAAATAGAAAACCAGAAACTCCACCTTGTTCGTCTTTCGTTACAGCCAACGAAGCCGATGACTGTATGGCAGGTATCATCATTCCAAAACCAATACCTAGAAACCCACAAGCTAAGTATAATCCGTTAAACGTTTGAGTCGTTAAAATTAGAAACATAAAGCCAGTAACGCAAGACCACATTCCGCAGTATAATAGAAAGTTGATACTTGGCTTAATGATCTGAATGAGTAATAATTGGGTGATAATCATGAAAATAGCCATGGTCGCGAAAAGCCCACCTATTTTTGATATTGATCTTTCTGGACTAAGATTAAACACATCTTGCACATAAAATGATAATGTTTGCTGAAAACATGAAAATCCGACATACGTCAATGATATTCCAATAAAAATAGGGAGAACTCTTTTATCTGTTAATCGTATTAATATTCTTTCTTTTTCTTTATTAGTAAGTGACTTTTTTTGTGGCTTTAAAACTAAAAAACCTAATATTACCCCTAACAAAGAAATTGCAGAAGCGACCAAAATAGGAAGAAGAAAAGATACTTTTCCTATAACAGATCCCAATATAGGCCCGATAATTGAACCTATTCCATATGCAGAGGCAATAAGGGCAATTCCGGCGCCTCTTTCTTTACTACTTGTGCTTTCAGCAACATATGTCATTGCGGCAGGGTGAATACCTGCCGTTAAAAATCCCGTTAAGCTTCTTATAACGAGTAAAAGGTAAAATGCTGAAAGGGCAGAAATAGAATGATTTACACTGATATGTAGTCCATAACCTAAAAATAGGGTTCCAGTTGTATAAAAAATCATTCCAGCAAGATATGCATTTCTACTCCCAAGTCTATCTATTAGCCTCCCCCACATACCCGAAGAAAGAGTAATAACTAGTGCTGCTATTGTAACAATGATACCAACAGAAAAATCTGAAATTCCAATTTCGCGACTTGCTGGTCCCAAAATCGTGTATAAAAGTGTTTGTCCTATTCCCACACACACAAGACCAACCACAAGGGTGAGGTGATGAATCAAGCCTGCTGAATATGTGTTTCGAATGGTTTCTTTATTATATGAATCCATAACACTCCATGTATTGGTAATGATTTATATTATTTTATTCAGGTATGCATTGATATTAATCAATGATAATAATTAGTCAATGTAAGGAAGTGTATGGGCGCAATAAAAGTTAAATATGTTAATAAATGATTAATTATGTTAATTAATGGTTGAAAAAACCAATAATTTATCGATTTATAGGGAATGTATCTAACTAATTGCAAATGAGAAACTTTATGGCTAAAGATGAAGTGATAATGCTAATCATTATCGATTTCTGCCATATCTATATCATTTATAGTGCACTTTTAATTTCTTATGGGTAGTTTGTGAACGTGTGCAGATGCCTTCTTAGTAGGGTTTGTTTTGAAAAGACTGACGCATTTTAAAGATTCCATGTGATTGAGCAACGTCCGCTCCTGGCACACAGCAGACAAACACGTGACGCTGAAGGTCTGCTGAGGCCGAAAACACGCCCACGCCGCATGAACCCAGTTTGTCGAAAGATGCCAAGCGAGACTATAAAGCTATTCGGGTACCTTTTAATGAGTTTGAGTTTACTCAGCTTGAGTCACTGTGTGAGAAAACCCAGCGATCCAAGCTCAATATGATCCGCCATGCTTTATCCTTCTATGCCGAAAATGGGCTGGGTGAATAACGCTAAATAGACACCAATTTGGTACCAATAAGGAGCTCTTATAGTATAAAAAAGGCCCCTTAATTATCCTTTCAATCTTCACTGGACCAGAACAAACCTGGTTAGGTTCTTCTCTCCTTTTATAACCCTCCCATTTTCACCTGTGCACTTTTTTAAAAAGCCTGTGTTGCCTATCAATCGAATACTTGATGCTAAAATGGTACTAATAAGGAGCTTTATTTGTACTTAATTAGTGTTATTTTTGCATCAAAAAGGCACCTGAAATATGCGTTTCTTTCAGCAAGCTTACGGCTTGGGACTCAGGCATGCTGAAGGTGATCTGCTGACTGGCCGCAATGTCTAACGCAAAAACGCGCGTATACACTTCCGTACTTTCCGCTTTCTCATGTCCAAGCAATGCCTGCAGCACTTTCAGCGGCGTATGCTGATAGCAGTGATGCATGGCGTAGCTGTGCCGAAATACGTGCGGGGTGACCGGTACCGAAAACGTCACGCCGTCACGCCTTGCCTCATCGACCGCCCGGGTTAACCAGTTTCGCACGGTTCTGTCGGTCGCCGTCCAGATGGGGAGCGGACGACGTTCACCGGTTTGCGCATCGGTCTCAATCCTTTCACGCGTGCTGGCGAACAGTCGGCGCAGCTCGTCCACAAACCCCGGATCGGATAAAGGCACCACGCGGTTTGCCGATTTTCCCTTGGCCGGACGGCCGGTGCCGGCTTGGCGGTGCGGATCACCACGTGCGGGTAATCGCCGTTAAGCCGGAAGTCGCGCCTTTTCAACGCCAGCACTTCATTGATCCGCCCGCCGGTATTCCACAACGTGGAGACCAGGGCGTGCTGAGACCAGTCGGGTAAGTAGTGGAGCAGGGCGCTGACCTCCGGCAATAAAAGGTATCTTGGCAAGTCGGCATAGGCCATGGCCATCTGGCGGAGAGCCAGTGCGCGCCGGTGATCTTCCGGACGCACCATTAACACCGGACGGCGTTCGGGACCCGGCAGCGTGGTCATATCAGTCATCAGTCATCGGTCATCTTCCCCCTTCAAACAGAACCGCAAATGTCATCACGTTTGGCAAACAACGACTGAGATCGCGCTACGTAAAAAATAGCGTACTGACCCCCTGATCGCTTTTCAGAATTCACACAGCGCGATCTGCGCAAAATTATCCGCCGGCGGCGGCTAAGGTGACCATTTTCGCCCAGCGGGGGGGCGGATACCACGGCAAAAACTCGTGGACGTGATCGGTCATCCTTTCCGACTTATGGAATTATGCCATAAAACGGAATCATATAATTTGGCGTGTTGTGCAGCCGGGATCCAAAAAGGATCCTTTCGGCACTACATTTAGTGGATTGATACGGATATGAGTACCATATAGTGGGGTTTAGGCCAAAACCCCGCCCGGCGGCCGCGGTTGCCGGTAATAGCGGAAAACGGAATCCGGTAGACCTGGATTGAGACGAGACATAAATGTAAGAAAGGAGCTGTGTTCAGAGACGGCTTACGCAGAGAAGCAACTTCGCGAGCAAGATGCGTGAATTCTATAAATTTCCGTGGTGATGGGCTTATTTTTAAATCGCCGTAATTTGCGTTATCGAGCTGCGGAATAGTGGCGATTTTCACGATGTTGAAGGCTTTAGGGCTATTAATTGTTAATTTATAATTTTAATTCAAGAGAGTTTAAATGAATTTCAGGCTTTACCGGTACAAGAATAGAAAAAAGTCAGTCCCTGTAGTTAACTATTTTCATAATTAAAATTTAATGTCCACTAAAAAATATCAATTTAAAATAACATTCATTGATCTAGATCAAATTAAGTTAATAATAAAAAAATTTGTTAAATATCTTAACAAAATAACTTACCAAAAAAATGCAGTGCATTAGATGGTATTATAAATAATAATACATCCCGTTAGCGAAATAAGGGATTAAGGATGAAGATTGTATATGTGGATACGCTTGAGCTAACTCACTCAGCAATTAAAGAAATATTTAAAAAAGATGAGGTTTTAGTATTTAAGAAGCTTGGTGATTTTATTGATTCATTCGATGTATCAACAGTACAAGAACGTCGAGTTATCATCATTGATATCCCTATTAATATTGATAAAAACATAGGTTTGGTAAAGGAACTCATTTTATTAAGATCTTTATCAGAGGGTAATATGAAAATTATTCTCTATAGTGATTATAATGAAATTCGATTCGGATTTAATAAAATACTTATGTCACCTGACCTGACAGTAGATAAAAAAATACAAATAAAAAGTCTGCAGGCAGAGGTTAAGAAAACATATGATTTTATGAATGTGAAATTATGTGATGACAAGTTTTCATTTCCAGAGTATCCAACACTGACTTATAGTGAATACAAGTGCATTATAGATTTAATGCGCTGGGAAACTGTTAAGAAAATATCGAGAGTTAAAAGGCAGGGTATCAAAGTTATTTATACGCATCGTAGAAATATCTTTGTTAAATATAATTTTAAAAATATAACTGAATTACACTCATCGATAACCTATGAGTAACCATAAAGACCTTAGATAAATTATTGAGTGAGTCGAAATGAAAAATATCATATGTTTTCTGGTATTAGGTTTGTCTTTTTTTCTTAAACCTTGTTTTGCGAATATGTCAGTATATCCAATGGTTGTGGATATTGACAGCAGCGGTTCGAGCATTGTGCAAGTCTCGTCAAAAAGTGACGAGCCACAGTTCGTGAAGGTTGATGAAAAAATTATTAGACACCCAGGGACAAATAAAGAAAAAGAAGAAACTCTTAGTCAATGGGAGTCTAAAGGTTTAATTGTTACACCGCAGAAATTTGCTCTGGCGTCTGGTGTTAAGAGAGTGATACGCCTGATATCTATCGAGCCTCCAGAGAAAGAAACCGTGTGGCGAGTTTATTTCGAGGGTGTTGCGGCACCTGAAGAATTACAGGCACCATCAGCAAAAAGCGACTTTAAGCCGAAGATAGGTGTGAATTTAGTATGGGGTGTTCTTGTACATGTCGCGCCTCTAAAGCCTGTGGCTTCCCTGAAGATTGATAAGGCATCAGGGGAAGTCGTCAATACCGGTACGCTGCGGATCCCCGTTAAAGAGATTGGCGTGTGCAATATAAAAGATTCGTGTAAATGGTATCCGGAGAACCTTACGGTGTATCCAGATACGAGCCGTAAAATAAAAAGAATTAATCTAAATAGTAGTGATACCTACAAAATTAGGTATTTCAACTGGATTGATAAAACCAACCAAGAGTTAGATTTGCCGAGTAAATGAATTAAATATATTAATTCTGGGATATTCACATAATAAACGGAGATTTTAAATGCGTAAGCAATTCAAAGCAGTATTAATGACTACCCTGATCGCAGCCTCATTTTCAAGCCTGGCAGTTCAAAAGGACATCACCGTTAATGCTAACGTTGATGCCCAGCTGGAAATGACGCAGGCTGACAGCACCGCGTTGCCAAGCAGCATCACGATGCAGTACCTTCCAGGTACCGGTCTGAAAACCTATTCTCTGAACACTAAGATTTGGTCAAACTCTGCAACACTGCCTGTTGAAGTGCGTTTGCTAAACGATGCCGCAATTTCACAGGCAGATGGTTCTAACTCAGTGCCATTGACTGTCCGCCTGGGTAATAATGAACTGACCACTTCAAACAAATCTATTGAAGCAGCTACATTATTCCCGGCTGGGATTGATAACGGTTCTGTAACAATGCCTTTGACCTTCTCACAAACCAAGCCTGGTGTATTAACGACCGGACAGTACAGCGGTATTGTTAGCCTGCTCCTCACCCAAGGAACAAACTAATCAATTTCATGAAGAGGGCCTGTGCCCTCTTCATGTTGGGTATACGCCGTGAAAACAATAAAATCATTTCTCTATGTCATTATCCCTGCAACAATCTTTTGCACGAAATACTCTCATGCTGAAAACCGTGTTCCGCCAGGATTTGAAGAATTAGCCAGGAATCAATCCCAGTGGGTAGAGGTATTTTTATACGGTAAATCCATGGGCGTTTTTGAGGTTAACGTCAATCTGAAAGACGTAACATTTATCGACGCTGAAAAATTGTTCCTCTTGGTAAAAACAAACATCAATAACGATCAAAATGGTATTGCTTCCATAAGAAGCGCAATGAGTAAACCTCTGGCAAGAAATGGCCAGCTGGCCTGTTCCAGTAACGGCGATCAGCCAGGCTGTGATTACATCAAAACAAACAGCATTGCGGTGATTTACGACGAAAATCTCGCTAGGATTAGTTTATTTATTAATGAAAAATACATTAATAAGAAAACCAGCGACGATGGGTTTTATCATCAGACCACCGATATCAGCAACGCGCTTATACACCAGCAAAACATCAATTTCGTTGCTGATAAAAACTACCAGTCGGCCTCCATTCAGGGAACCGGGGCGCTGGGCGTAACAAAATCAGGCTATATAAATACTGACTGGTCCTATATTAAACAAAAAAACAACTCCACAAGCAGCCAGCAAGCCGATATTTACAATGCCTATTACCGGCAAGATTTAGATAAGCGGCATTATGTGCAGTTGGGTTTAATGGATTCAAGAGACATATTCAGCAATGCCGGTGGAAATATCACGCTCAGCCAGTTGCCTATTGGCAAAACCAAAGGGGTGCGTACCGGAACGACGCTGGCCTGGACGGATGCAACAAAACAAAAGAGTGGCACGCCGTTGATCGTTGTCCTGTCTAATGATTCACGCGTTGATGCCTATAAAGATAAACAGCTTTTATCTACGTCTTATCTCAAGTCTGGCGTTAGAGAGATAGATACGACGAACTTCCCCCCGGGCAGTTATAACGTCTCGTTAATGATTTATGAAAATAACCACTTCTCAAGACAGCAGGATGTGCCCTATACGAATGTGGGGTCACAAATTGGTAATAGCCTGCAGTGGTTTGCACAGGCCGGACAAATCGCCAGTAACGACAGCCTAAACGATGACGAAAATAATCCTTCTTTCCAGGGAGGGCTACGCTTACCTCTAACCTCACAAACCTCACTGACTGGCGGGACGAGCTGGACTACGGGGCGTGAATTCTGGGAGGGCGCCATTGACTGGAGTCACGGATTTGATAAACAGTACATCGATGGCGTTTTAACCGGAAGAGCAAGCTACCTCTACGGAAGTGATGATTCGACGGGGAACATTCAGCAACTTAACTATAATGACGGCTTTTCACTAAGTTTCTACAGAACTGCGCTTTCAGCACCTGACTGCAGCAGTAATGGTCGGGGAGATTACTCATTCTCCGGCTGTTATAAAAGCACCATTTTCATGATATCAGTCCCGGTACAGGGGTGGTATGCCAACCTCAGCTACTCAGTAGATGAATCAACCGGACGCTACGTTCTGGTAAACGATGACGCAGGTTCGTCGTCGGACATGGGCATTATGGGGCCTCAAAACCGTTACTACACGCACGGGAAAAGCGATGCGTGGCAACTCAGTATGAGCCGTGCCTTTCCGGCCAGCAGGTTGAGCGTAAGCACGACAATTTCTGCATTCAAAAGAAATCAATACTCAAACCTTGCTGACTACGGCGGCTTTGTTTCAATGAATGTGTCGCTTACATCTCAGGCAAACGAAAACCGGGGACCGAGCAATGCATCAGTGGGTATCAATTATGCGTCCAGTAAGCAAAACGCAGCGCAAACGAGCTACAACGCGTCGTATGCGCAGTATAAGGACGAGACAGGGGACAATGAGGTTGGAGCCCAGATTTCGGGTGTTGACTCCGACAATATCACTTCTTCTGTCTATACGCGCTCGGCAGGGAATGCGGGCAACGGGGCGTTGAACCTCACCGACGCCTGGGACCGCACGCAGAACAGCCATCTCGCCAACGTAAGTGGCAGCTACAGCTCGACACTGGCATTAACGGCCGACCACATTTATTTAGGCCGCTGGGGGAATGGAACCCCCGGCTCCGCAGTATCCTTCGATATCTCTGGTGAGGATTTAGATAACGATGCCGCCGTCAACGTCGGGGTGGAAGGGAGTTCCCGTACTGATATCGCGCCGGGGTACGGTAAATTATTTACGATAGCAGGATATCAGCCAACTCAGATAGAGGTGAATGAGTCACAGAAGTCATCACACGGCGTGAGCAGCTCAATCCTGAAGGGATACGGAGATACTTCCGTTTTCGCCACGCCGGGCAAAATCATTGAGAAGCACATCAAGCTTGCCTCTCACTATACCTGGCTAGGCCGGCTGCTGGATGAACAGCAAGAGCCGATGCGCGACATTACAATACTGAACGCGACCAGTTTTACTTCCCTAGGTGAAGGGGGTTATACCCTGGAGACCGACAGGAAAGTCGATAGTCTGTATGTGTTACGTAATGCTCAACTTTTCAAATGTGAGGTAAACGCAGTCAAGGTTCGCGATGTCGTGACTTACTTTGGCACGAGCACATGTAGGAACATCAGTCTTGCCTCCGCGCCTAAATTTTTGCATGAGGGGATAGAGGCATTAACGAAAGCAACGTCGAAGCGTTAAAAAAGTGAGGGGTAAGAAAAAATACTTACACCCTCGCTTATCTTATTTATTTTAATTAATGAAGTGGTGTCTCGTGAATAACTTCTACCGGTCATTTATAATATTTATATTCCTATTTCCCGTTTGTGGGAGTACATATGCCGTCAATCTATCACGGTCAGTGGCCGTCACTTACGATGCCTCATCTCCGCCACAGGTTCTCTATATATTGAAGGCAGAGGATCAGGTTAACCCCATGGATAACAGTTATGTGACTTCTGATAATGCGGTTAATGGCATGGCCTGCACCTCATCGACCAATACCTTAAATGGTGCCTGTACCACTAACTTGCATGCGTGGGAAGGCAGTGCGGTATCAGCTACAGAAGGAGGCACGATCACGCTCAGGATGAAAAATTTGCAAACCAATACGTCGAAAGACATTAAATTGACAGGTAATTACTATGATACGTGTGGCCGATACAAGATCTTATGGACTTGGGTGCCATGCATGACCACAAATACCAAGGCATACGTATTTATTTTCCTAACTCAAGACTCACTAAGAGATATGAGCGCTATTCCAGGAGTCTGGGAGGGGGAATTAAAACTCAATCAGATAAAATATGGTACCACAGTGCAAGGCGTCTGGCAGGTAAATATCCGGGTGACTGTGACCGATAATAATAACGCACAAGTATATCTGCCGAGATTCCCAATTTCGACGCCGGTTATTAATCTTAACCTCAATACGCGTCCTAATAAAAATACCAAAACCCTTATCAGTGGAAATACGGAGCTGGATATGTGTTTCTACGACGGGAGCAATTCAAGTAATAATCGGATGGATATTATTATTTCGGACGAGGGTGGCCCTTCCGACGCACGCCCAACGGGCATGTTTTCCATTTATCGCAGAGGCAGTGATAAATCATCGGCCAGTGACAGAATTGATTATCAGGTGAAAATCTCAAACCCAGTAAACAAAAGCCTGGATACTGTTAATAACGGCGAACGATTCTACTGGCAAAATACCGAATCCAGAAGCAATCAGAAACTGATTGTCCTGCCGGGCGGAGGTTCACCTGTGTTATGCGTTCCCGCGCCTATTAAGATCGAGACGCCAGCATTTTATGTGACTGACAAGAATCAGGGCGACTATACAGGGACTCTTAGGGTGATTTTTACACCTTCAACGCAATAAATCATAAAGCTTGTTTTGGTATGGATGGCTTAACGGAATGTTAAGTCATCGTCTCATCATATAGAGCACCGTATTCAACACAAGCCAAGTATAGCGACATATAGTGTGTAGACATCGTGTGAAAAGCCTCGTTGAGCGTTAACTGACCTTCTGCGCTGTTGACCTCCAGCAGGCCTTCCTTTTGAGCATCCAGCAGTGCTTTTTTCAGATGGGTGCGTGAAACGCCACATTCCTTAGCCGATTTCACCATGTTGAAGGCAAACTGATTTCTTCCGGCATTGATGTGCTTAACCATAATGTTAATTATCATCATATGACCCGCGTCCTTGAGAATGAAGCAGCTCGATTCAGGTATAACTACGTGTAGGAAAATATTAGCGAAGACAATTTGTGAATATTTAACAAAAAAGTCCAGAACAAAATTCTCTGATGAGACATTCACTCTTTCGACGAAATTAGTTGTTATCCTGTCAAGAGGAAAAAGCATCGTTTTAATAAGCAATTCTGTTTCTGCTAAAACCTTTTCTGTAGGGAGGTAGTTTAGCTTCCTCTTATCGTACTTATTAGGTTTTGTAATTATTCTTCCTGTTACCCTCAAAAAAACTATAAATGAACTTATGCTGTTCTTACTGAAAATGTTTAACTTACCACAATATTCTTTCACCTGATCTATTGTTGGGTTTTCGTAGCTTACATAAATTGCCAAAAGCGAAATTCCGAGGATAAACTTGTTTGATTTAAACAGTATTTTATAATATAAAGGACTGGACTCATAAACATCAGAAATCATTTTATGATGTGTGACCACAACGTCTTGAAAATTTCTATGTTGAGAGATGGAAAGGGCTCTTACTTCCATTTCTTTTAGCAAATTATTCATAATCTCCTTACGTACGATTTTATTAATTCATGCATTGAGCTAATAATATTAAAATGCGAAAATGGTGATTTTTTAGCACTTGTGATTAGGATAGATGAATCGAGAATTATATCAGATTTTTCTATGTCAGTATATGCTTCGAGTATGAAGGCGCAAATTAAAGTGTATTAATTCAATTAATAATGATGGATGTGTTGTTTTTATAAATTATTACCCTATCTTAAGTGAAATTAAAAAAATTTAATTCGGTTATGGATGTTGTGCTTTACTAAGAAGTTGCATTTAAAAATTCTACTCCGCGCCTTATTTTAGTAATAAACCTTACAAGAATGTAAGGTTTGGCACTGAGGCATAAATGAACATAAGAACGAATGACTATTAAATATAACACCAATCTGTGTTCACCGTTGTTTTATCAGATCTTATCAACCCACTTGATAAATTTTGCTTCATAAATATCATTGGTTTCACTTTTGAATGAGATTTCCCCGCTTAGATATTTATACGAGTCTATGCTGCCGTAAAGATTTGCATCACATAAATGAACCTCATACTGATTGCCGACTTCATCGAGTAGCATGTAATCACCATTTTCTAAAATAAGACCACTATCACTCTTGTTAAGTACTCCAAGATCAAAGGTGTTTACAAAGTAACACCTATCCATGTCAACCACTGTTCCGCTGTTCCTCTATTTTTGTCATTGGCTGTAATCATTAATTTTTTTGCTTTTTCACTTACTAACTCCTTTTAATTAAATTTAAATAATACAATCACATATTGACTTCTATTTCAACATATAACTTTTTGCGCTGATGGTGATTGTTTTTATTACGTCATTAATAGATAGAGTTCTCGAGATGACTTTATGTGATTTTTTTACAAAAAATGTATTCAACACCTCACTTTATGAATCATAATTGCTTCAGGATTGCAATTTTTAACCTTAATTGGGTGTAATTACTAGCTTAAAAAGTGGTGAATGAGGAAACTCAGTTACCATAATTCTTCACAAGTTGTAGGGATGTTCTTTCTTAATTCCATTTGCTGGTCTTTAGGTATATAAAGTTACTGAGGAGGAATGCAATGGAATTGATGATGCACGTAAAGGTAAGAAAAAATCATTCTAGCTGCTGAGCGTAAATCAAAATCTAGCTTAAAAAGAAAGCGCCTGGAGGGCGCTTATTTCGCTTAAGAAAATATTTAATATTTAATATTATATTTTATATAATTGGTGTTACTTTTTCCCTGGTGTTGGCCGCAAATTGGCTTCCTCACATACTGTTCGGAGCAGTGTGTGGGGTTTTTTTTTGCTGAACCTAAAGTATCATCTATGCTGAAGGCCTGTTAGTTATACTTAAGTTCTGAAAAACCTGTACTTTAGGATAGTCGCCCGCGTTAATGGACGAGCCAACCCTCACGGAGCAAGTATGTATTATGTTTTCGAACACAATCACACCATCACAGAAACACTACGGGATTACATTCACAAGAAACTCAGTTATCTTGGCAGTCTTGATTATGCCTATACCGTAGTCAGAAAAAAAAATCCCTCAGATGTGCTTATCATTTCCAGTTACCCGGATGAGTGGATCAAACTCTATCGTGCCAATAATTTTCAGCTAACAGACCCGGTAATACTGACCGCTTTCAAACGAACGTCACCCTTTTCATGGGATGAAAATATCACGCTCATGTCAGATCTCAAGTTTACCAAAATCTTTTCCCTCTCCCGCCAGTACAACATCACGAATGGCTATACCTTCGTACTGCACGATCACATGGAAAATCTGGCTTTACTCTCAATCATCATCGCCGGTCATGGGAATGAGAGGCTTGAAGAACGGCTCTCTGCAGAGCGCGGGATCCTGCAGATGCTCCTCATAGATATAAATGAGCAGATGTATCGACTTGTTGGAGGAGAAACGAAAAGGAGTGGGGAGGTTACTACAAGGGGGGAGAAACCAATTTTTACACTCCGTGAAAATGAGGTGCTGTATTGGGCCAGCATGGGTAAGACCTATGGGGAAATTGCCATTATAGGAAATATTTCAGTCAGTACAGTGAAATTTCATATGAAGAATGTTGTCTCGAAGCTCGGCGTGAGCAACGCCCGCCAGGCAATCCGGCTGGGCGTTGAATTAAAGCTGATTAAGCCGGCAGCTTCAGCGGCCAGGTGACCAGATTCTCTTTTTGGATACCAAGCCCCGCGGCAATACCCGCGGCCATTTTTATCTGGTCGCTTTGTTCGGTAGGGAGATAGACCAGATAGATACGCTCCCTTTCGCTCAGGAGTGATTCCTTCAGAGGTTTAATCTCCCACCCGGAGCGTTTCAATATCGTCAGCATGGCACGACTTACAATGGTGTATATGCCAGTGTGTTTAGCGTCACGGGACCAGTTGATCATTGCAAGAAACAAAGCCTGACTGACGGGATATCTCTCACCAAGCAGTTCGCGCGCACGTTGTTTATCGACAAAAAATCGGCTCGACTCAATTCCTTTTGAAGGAAGCGGAACTGAATCAAAACACGTTCGGAAAGTATGGGTGATCATATTCGGCTGGTCGAGAGAGGTAAAGCGCACGCTGCAGACCAGTTGTCCCTGACACAGCCCGAGAATATAGCGTGTAGAAGAATTGTCGAATTCATCGAACTCCATATCTTGATTGCAGACCACATCCCATCCCAGACGATCGCTGAAGGTGGTCTTCCTTAACCGGTAAAGCTCATCTGACCGCGTTACCTTTAGCTTTTCGTAACTTACATCAAACAGTTCAAGCATCCCATCCCTCTGTTTATATTAAGAATTTAACTAAATTTTCATCTCGTATTTAGAGCCAGCTTATTCTACAAAATTTTAGAAAATACGGTCACAAAAATGAGCATAAATAACAGATTCTGGTGAAGTAACATACTCAATTTGGGCGAGACGGTATTGAGCGCTGATAATCTCACATCATTCTATAACGGTTTTGTAAGTATCTGTGCCTTGAACTAAAGCTCAAATATTTGCAAGGCCATTGCGGTGATCCGTGCATTGAACAAAATGACGTGTCTAGGCCTGCCTGAAAGTATATGGATTGCCAGAGAAAATCACTGATAGGAGGTGGTTTTATCTAAACCCAATTTATTCAATAAAGCCGATTTATAGATATATTGACTGGTTAAGTTCATAATATAAGGTTTTAATTTTTATAAAAAGCTTAATTTAAGATTATTCAGCCAGTTGCTTACTCGGCCTTCATATTGAAAGTCTCTTAATTCTTAGTTAGGAAAGCTTTACTTAGGATGAGACAGCGTCTTGGCGAAGCCATGCCCTCGTAAGGTTTAATTGCCGTATAACCTTTGTTAGACATGCAACATCCCACCGGCAGGGCCAAATAATGAGGATAATACTGCTTAAGCTTATTGATGAGCCGATTCACAAAGCGGAGTTTGTCTTTAGCCAGTAGTCCACGCTGCTCGATTAACTGTTGAAGTATTCGGATATCAGCATTGTCGGGTTCTATGGCTTTTATCTTTTGGGGATAGCGTAGCATTAGCTCTAACGCTAACTCAGCATCCTTCGCGCCGCTGGGCCAGAAGGTCTGCCGATCGCGGGCCAGTGACAACGCGTGTACTGGAAAAACAGTGACAAATAGGCTCTTCAGGAGAGCATACACGACCGGGCCTTTCTTCAGCTCAAGGGCGATAGCGATCATGCCTTTCACCTTCTGGAGCAACTCGCTGAACCCAAGAGATCAAGTGCTTGCGCAGTATGTTCAACCACATGGAATATACGCTCATCGTTTTTAAACTGAACACAGACATCGTACTTTTTATCCGTCCAGTCCACCCCAACATGGGTAGCAAACTGATCTATCGCAGTCATAACCAACTCCTTTACCCGGGACTGGTATGCATTCCACACTCTTCGAAAGAAATTTAGTCAGCGTTTGTCTATATGCCCTGATACTGGAAAAATATTCGTAACCAGTAAGCGCATACCCTGAATCATTTAAAAGTGTAACTTTCAGGGTTCGAATGACTATATATGGCACTCTGGAGACGCTCAGGCACAGCATGATGAGGAAAGAACTGGTGTCAATCTGGACGCTGCGTCAATTCTGACAAGTTCACGGCTCCACGGCTAATAATTCGCTATGATGAGAAAAATGAAAAGGATATCAAAGATGAAAACAGTCGAATTCTTGCTGTACACCCTAAAACCCGGCACCGGGAAAGATATCCACAGAATCATGACGGAGGAGAGTGCTCCACTTCACCGTTCAGCGGGTATGGATATTATTTCTTTTGGTATATCAGCCCATGACGACGACGCATACTATCTGATCAGAGCTTATGACAGCCTCTCCCAGCTGAAATCCTCTCAGGAATTTTTTTATAACAGTGAAGAATGGCGTCTTGGCCCCCGGCAGGCCATTATCGATAGGATCAGCGTCAGCGTTAAATCGGTTCTCACGCTTAGCAACAGTGCAATTGAGAGTTTACGATCCAGTTAATTGTGCAGCTATGTACAATATAGCCACATAAGCGGCATTTTTATTGCCTGCCATTAAATTCTCGCGCTATCTGGACAGACCCTTCCGTCTGTTCAATACAGGCTGGCCGCCCGTCACAACAAAATCTTTAAGTAGAACTTTTAATGCATGTCTGAGCTGTTCACCCGGTGTCTGGGTATCTAACCGGCAGCTATGAGCGAGGAGCGGAAGTTCACGATTCTTATTACTATTGGTTAAAAGAGAACTCCCGGGCAGGTTAACGAGTAGCACAGTTATAGATGAAGCAGGATCTAATGCCGATGTGATCGAGGCCGCGTAAGCAGATAACATAAAAAGTTACCAAAATCCCTTTCTAGCAATTACTGTGAGGGAAATTCCTTCTTCAAATCGGGATACCCGTTTTGAGATCAAGCTTAAACGGCTCCCATCCTCCTGGCGGATCCCACTCTCCAAGGCCAAGCACCGTATCATTCTCTATTGATGTAATGATCACGCCATCAATGGCGCACTGAATGGATTTCCAGAGAATGCCCCCTGCAATTTCAATCAGAAAAACGTGGCAGTAAGTGGTAACCATAACCCGATCATGTAGCCTGTCAGAATGGACGTCAGGAATTGAATAAATATGAGCAACGTAATCACCTAGTGAATGGCTTCTGAACGAGTGTGTGGTCATGTCAATAACATGAAAGTGATCGCCACAAATGATTGCTATGTGAGAGTCATTCAGGAGAAATTCAGAAAAGGCGCTAGAAATCAGCAAGCCATCTTCATCCGCACGAATATACAACTGTAAAATAAGAATGGGCTCAGCGTCCTTACTGATTAGTAGTCGCCGATCCTTTTCTCCATTAGTGCCAAAAGGATTGACGTCTATGATTGAAACACCTTCCTTTTCATCACCGGGCGTTGGCTGTTCATGATAGGTCGCTTGTAATGTCATTGAGCATCCAGAGTGGGGCAGGAGAAGAACCCATACTACTTTACAAGCTGATGTAACGACAGCACCGTTGTTGCTTCTGCCCATGTTGCAAATTGTGTTAACCAGCCTCCGCAGATTAGTGCATTCCGTTATCAGTAACGTCCGCCTCTGGCACTAAGCGGTCAGGCCCGAGGGGCATGACATTTGCTATAAACGAAAAGCAGATCGATAGGCGTTACGGCCGAAATGGATCTCATGCCACAATGAGGACATGACTAACTACAATGTGCCTTGAACAAAGAGAGAGCTGGCTTGAATAATATGGCATTAAACTAGGAGTGCCTTATGCGGGGGAGGGCTAAGGTATCGCATATTTAGGGGGGCTTTTGCAGAATTTACGCTTCCCAGGTAGGTGGGGGAAGCGATGGGGTATCGTTTTTTTAGCCGCGAGCGTTCGGTTGAGAAAAAAAAAGCCCGCACAGTGCGGGCAACCGGAAGACCCAGAATTTACATTTGAACTTTTGTTCAGGGGTATAACGCAACCAGTGTAAGGCATTGTCAGCCGGTCATTCTGTGAGATAGCGACCCTTTTGTACGTATCCTTTTGGCATCATTTCAGACTTAATACAAATATAGGCGCTATTTCTATTAAAGCGTTCTTAACGCCTGATGAAAATTTTTTTAGGGGGGCGGATGAAAATTAGTAAAAAATTAATGACAATTATTCTGGCGGCAGAGAGTAAAGGTTACATTGTGGATGTCAGCGCAGATTTCGTCTCGATTACGTCTGATGTAGACAGCGGACTGCATGGCGTGTGTGTTTTCATAAAAAGTGATGGCGTGGCGGTGCGGCACGATTCTGCATCTTTGTTTTCGTTTCCTATTTTCACACATCAGGTGATGCGTGAAATACTCGAAATTTAAATTTTTCTATTGGACGTATGTCTTCACTAATGGATTTTATTAACTTAGAAAATTTTTAGCCGTCTGATATAGGCGCTTATTAGGATAAATAATCCGTTATCTTTCCAGCCGAAATTCGGTTGTGCGTGGCGAAGTAAAATTCGAACTCACCTTCTGGACAGCCTTCAACAAGGCGCTTATCCTTCGGGACTCGTTGGGTCTGCTATCCACATGCCTACTCGCAAGACCCAAGACTTTTGCCCGCCGCTATTCTGAGCTTGCTATTGCCACCGTGCCGATGCCCAGGCGCGTATTTCGCCTGACGCTCAGGGAACCATTAATACCATAGTTATCTCAATGCAGCCCCACCAGACAGGCCGCATTATTTCTGAGTCAGATACGCCGTATTCTTTTAAAACTTTACGCGTGGCCAGATTACTCATCTGGTTATTGTCGTGATAAGTGCCTTTAAAAATAACGCAAGCAGTCATGACGAAAGTATGCGTATTTCCTAATAAAGTGACTAACGTGCGGTTGTTTAATCTAAATGCGATTTATTCGACAAAGTTCCGGAAACACTTACCATCAAACTAAAGGACGCCTTCGGATTAAAGGTTTGTTACATGTTGCCGATAAATCACTCAACCGAAGCAACTAACCGTAGAGGGCATTATGGGTGTTATTAGTGGAGTAAGCAGTGACGCGGCCGCAGGATACGGAGCCACATCTACTTCTGTGCAGGAAACAGCGGTAAGCAGTCCAACCACTTCATTACGCGAAGATATCACCGGCAAAACACTGCCGAGCGCAGTAGTGACACTTTCGTCTGAGGCAATGGATACCCTGACTAGGGCCGTTGAGGATGTTCCTAGGGGGTTTGTCAGTGCCGAACAAGAAGATAGCAATCTTAAAAATATGCTGAGCAGTAAAACAGCCGGCCAGGCTCCGACGCTTAATCTCGGTAATGCTGCGCTCAGCCCTTACGTCAGTTCTGACATCATCACGCTCAAGCCTTTGCTGGGTATGTTGACGGAGAATAATCAGGCCGGTCTCGACTCCTTTGTCAGTCAACTACATCAGGTGCTTCGCGACGGAGTGGTTGGACAAAATCAATTTGATAATTCCGATACCTCAGAGGCGATGGCTCTGACATTGACTCAGGCAAAGCTGCATAAGCTCGTTGAGAAGTATGTCTCCACGGATAACCGGCAGGAGGCCAACGGCATTGTCGATAACCTCATTGACAAGAAGGTTTTGCAGCGTGAAGAAACCACGATGAGCCTTGCTCAGGATACGCTGGATATTGCCAAGAGATACGGCACTCAACGTTATGTTGCCGATGCGACTTCATATCTTGCTCAATTGAAGCAGGGGACCGCCCGACCGCAGAATGAACTGGCGAGCATGATATCAGCGACAAAAAACTCAACCAATATGGATGACGTTTTCAGCGTGTTTACGGATATCATTAATGCGACGCCAAATTCCGATAAGGCATCAGCGTCAATGCAGGGGGCGCTGAAACAGCTGGAAGTATATCGTTCACTGTGGAACTCGTTCATGAAAACCTTATAGGTATATCCCCCTGTCATGTAATAAAACCCGTGAAGCGGGTTTTATTACCACTCTTGTTTTCCAGTCCCGCCTTCAGAATTTAAGACGTATCTGAAGAAACCGGCCAGCTTGAAAGGGTGAACAGTGTCGGATATATTTACCCTGCGTATTTTAAATACATAGTTCCAGCCAGGCTTATTATGATTCCATTATGGTTTCTCAAGCTCTCGGTATTTTGCCGACGAATGCTACTTGCAGGAGTCGATGACGACCAGACTTTGTTAAGCGAGGCAGGCTCTCCAGAACCCTAAAGTCAATATTCCTCGTTTGAAGTTCATCTGGTAAGTCACTCATTATTGTCATAAAAGAAGTGTGACGCACTTATTCATGTCCACACTCCCACTTATCTGGCACGTCACTAAAGGAGAGATGCCGCATACCAGTAGCCTGCTTAAAGGGATATCTTTAGCAGTCAAACACTTTATTTTATGGCAAGTCAGCGAGACCACTTGAGCTCTTATCGCTAAATATGGGGCCGATTGGAAAACGGAAAACCATCACACGGCAAGCCTGTTTTTTTAACCAGGTTGAAGTTGACGGGCAGTGACCTGCCCCCAGGATTAGATACAACGCTCACTTAGTAATGTCGGATCTGACCCGCTCCCCATATGTGATCCATTCATAATCAGGAATAACCGGCTTCATTCTGGCTGCATATTCTGGCAACCGGCAGATTTTTCGGCGAATTCGGAGGGTGTCATCCAGCCCAGTGCAGAATGGGGATGACTCTGGTTATAGTGTATGCGCCAGGCCTCGATTTTGCACCGTGCATCCTCCAGAGACATGAACCAGTTCTCGTTCAGACATTCCTGCCGCAGTCTGCCGTTGAAGGACTCTACCGTCGCATGATCCGTCGGTGTGCCCGGCCGTGAGAAGTCAATGCGGATACCCCTTTCATATACCCACCTGTCCAGCATTTTACCTGCAAATTCAGAACTATTATCGGTTTTCAGCAACGGCGGTAAAGGGCGCCTGAGCGCTATGCTATTCAGCATTTCTGCCACTTCTGTTGAACGCAGATTCTGCCCCACGCAGATCCCCAGGCACTCGCGGGTGTACAGGTCGATAACCGTCAGCAGGCGCAATCTGCGCCCGTCAACAGCGTATCAGAAACACAATCCATGCCCCAGACGTGATTCGGATACAGGCCCTGGGGCTGCGGTTGCCTGCGCTGAGCGGATTTATTGCGGCGTGGCCGTTTGAGGCGCAGCGACAGACCCTGTTCACAGTTGAGACGGTATAT